>ERZ780013.452-NODE-452-length-13820-cov-4.10875_pt1 | contig 13820 bp, 15 predicted proteins | sample MGYA00511178_ERZ780013 | MGnify/ENA primary metagenome ERZ780013 (study PRJEB29588, sample SAMEA2149568) | human gut metagenome | biome: human gut; feature: human-associated habitat; material: faeces | place: Denmark | collected 2008/2010 ... | reverse complement strand
AGAATTACAACTTCCGCGCTGTCGATAGCCAGCTGAGCCTGGCGGCGCATCTGCTTTAAAATTATATCGTCCGAATAGGGCTCAATGCCGCCCGTATCGACGAGCAGCAGCGTTCTGCTGCCCCACTCGCAGTCTCCGTAGATTCTGTCGCGGGTGACGCCGGGGGTATCGTCGACTATGCTCAGACGTGCTCCGACGAGCTTGTTGAACAGGGTCGATTTGCCGACATTGGGTCTGCCGACGATTGCAACAACCGGTTTTGACATATTTATGACCGCGCGGCAAACGGCTTTCGCCGATACCGCTTCCTTTCAAAGTTTTGGGATTATTATAAGCAGCATTTACTCTTATAAAAATCAAAAAGGCAGAGAAGGCTCATCCTCCTCTACCTCTCCGCATTCATGACTTGTACGAAGCACAGCCGAGGCGGAACCTCAGCTTAGCAGTTAACGCTTTAAGCCGCCGATACCGGCCGCTTTACGAGTCATATTTGACTTGCGTGTGTTTCAAAGGGCTCACGCGTCCTTCTTAATCACTTGCTTGCCGTTGTAATAGCCGCACTCGGGGCATATTCTGTGGGGTCTCTTGTACTCCCCGCACTGCGGGCACTTAACGAGCTCGGGAGCGTCCATCTTCCAAACGTTGGAACGTCTCTTGTCTCGTCTTGCGCTTGATACTCTTCTCTTGGGTACCGCCATGTTGAGCACCTCCTTAATACTAGTGCATTGAATGTGGAAAAAATCCTTTTAATTATCCAAAAGCTGTTTGAGAGCCTCGAGACGCGGGTCTACGGGCTTTTTGCAGCTGCATTGGCCTTCATTGAGGTTGGCGCCGCAGAACGGGCAGACGCCTTTGCAATCCTCTTTGCACAGAATCTTGCTGGGCAGGGTGAGGAAAATATCCTCCCACACAAGAGGATCAAGCTCAAAATGCATATCCTCAACAAGAATCAGCTCGTCGTTCTCCTCATCGTTGAGTGAGGTCACGAGAGTGTGCGAAACGGGAATGTCGAAAACGCGGTCTATCGGCGTCTTGCCCCCGCCTCGCCTTTGACGCGCACAGCCTTCTGAAAAGGCTTGCCCGCCCAGAACTCCTCGTCGGACATGTCCATCTCATAATCAAACGGAACGGACGCGCCGATATTATTGAAAATGGGTTCTAACTCAATAAACATAGCATTCACCTTGCGGTTACTTAAATCCGCGCAGAAAGTATTATATCTTCCTGCGCGGGTTTTGTCAATAAAAACTTCAGTTTTTTAGACTTTTTTCTCTTAAAGTTTCTGGCAGAAGTCAAAAATCTTCTCGGGAAGCTCCTCATCGTCAGCCGAAACGGTGAAGACGAAGTTCTTCTCGGTGATATCGCTCAGCTCCTTGACCTTCTCAAGGAAAACTGCAAGCTCATCATAATCTCTGCCGCCGATGCGCAGAGTTGCCGCGGAGAAAGCCGTAAAACGCCTTGTAGCCGCTGACCTTGTAGAAATCAGTCTCGATGAGTCTTGCACGATAGTTGATATCGTAAGTCAGAAGCCTTTCTTTCTCAACGCAGACAACGTTGCCGCTGGAAGCTTCAACAGCCTTGTTGACCTGCTCGATGAGACGTTTTGTCTTGCCCGATCCTTTGCGTCCTGTAATCAAAGGTTTTCAAGCTCAGCGCGACGCTCCTCATATCCGGGCTTACCCATGAGTGCGAACATATTGAGCTTATAACTTTCAACGCCGGGCTGGTCGAACGGATTGACTCCGAGGACATAGCCGGAAATTCCGCATGCCTTCTCGAGGAAGTAGATAAGCCAGCCGAGATTGTACTCATCCATCTTGTCGACATCGAGGAGGATGTTGGGCACGCCGCCGTCGGTATGCGCAAGAACCGTTCCCTCGAACGCCTTGCGGTTGACCTCGGACATATACTTGCCTGCGAGGAAGTTGAGTCCGTCCTCATTGTCGGCTGTAGCCTCGATAACAAGATCGCGCTTAGGCTGAGCAAATGTGACAACGGTCTCGAACAGCGAGCGTTCGCCCTGCTGTATGTACTGGCCGAGAGAGTGGAGGTCGGTCGAGAATATCGCCGAAGCCGGGAAGATTCCCTTCTGCTCCTTGCCCTCGCTCTCGCCGAAGAGCTGCTTGAACCACTCGCACATCATGGTGTAGTCCGGCTCATATGCGGCCATCATTTCGATCTTCTTGCCGCTTCTGTAGAGAATGTTGCGGATAGCGGCATAGCGATAGCAGTCGTTCTTGTCAAGTTTGGGCGACATATACTGCTCTCTCGCGTCTGCGGCGCCCTTCATAAGTGCGTCGATATCGATTCCGGCGACCGATATGGATCCCGGGGACCGCTATCGGAAGCAGGCCGACTGCGGTGAGCACGGAATATCTGCCGCCGACGTTATCGGGAACTACAAAAGTCTCATAGCCCTCTTCGTCGGACATATTGCGAAGCGCGCCCTTTGATTTATCGGTAGTGGCATAGATGCGGCCCTTTGCGCCGTCCTTGCCGTACTTCTTGATGAGCAGGTCTCTGAAGATACGGAACGCGAGCGCGGGCTCGGTGGTCGTTCCGGACTTCGAGATAACATTGACGGAGAAGTCCTTATCCTTGCAGATATCGATAAGCTCGGCAAGGGTCGAGGAGCTGAGTCGAGGAGCTGATTGTGTTGCCGGCGAAGTAAATCTTCGGAGTATCGGCGGCGACATCGTTATATTTCTGGGACTTCACGAACTCGATAGCGGCTCTTGCGCCGAGGTAAGATCCGCCGATGCCGATAACTATAAGTATCTCGGAATCCTTCTTTATCTTCTCTGCGGCTGCCTTTATTCTGGCGAACTCCTCCTTATCATAGTTGACCGGAAGGTCGACCCAGCCGAGGAACGCATTGCCTGCGCCCGTGCCGTTATGAAGCTTTTCATGAGCGGCGGTTATCTCCGGCTGAATAGCCGAGGGTGGATGAGCGAAGTGCTTAGCGGCATCTGCCGCCTCGCCGACAAACGAGGTGTTAAGTCTGACTGACATTCTTTTTCCCCCATATCTATTGAGAGACCACATAGTCTCCGGCTCTTCTGAGCTCTTTTTATTTGTTAATATTTTAACTTATTTGAGTAGGTATTTCAAGCTTTACGGGCAATATTTCACGAAAAATTAAAACAGATTTCACTTTGCCGTCTCAAATACGTTTTTTCAGCCGTTCTGCGAGCTTCTGTAGGCTTCAACTTCCCAATTTGTGATGAAATCCGTGAGCTCTTCCGTCATGTGCGACGCACCGCCGAACGAGCGCGAATACACGGCGATATCCGCCGCATCTTCAAAGAGCATCTCGGCAGTCGCTGCGCGCTTCTCGCTCTCGCCGAAGCAGAACGCTCCCCTGCTCCGGAGCAAAATAACGCGAGGCATGAAGCCATGATTTTTATTATATGCGCTTATTTTTTCATCAGCTTCACCGACGCTGTCGAGCCAGAGCGGATAGGCGCGGCAATAGACGATATGATCGGGAGTAAACGGGCGCATAAGCTCATTTGCGGCATCCGCGGAGCCGACAAAGCTCTTTGACACGCCGAACGGGACTTCACGGCAGACGGTACTCTGCGGAAATGCGGAGAGAAGAGCCTGCTGAGCTTCCGTATCAAAAGTCGGAGTTTTATCGAAATCGGGCTTTTCCGAAAGGCTGCGGTCAATCGAATCGAGCACGAAACTCAGCTTTTCGCCGAGGGCATCGACCGTATCGGCGGCGACGAATATGCCGTGATTTTCGAGCAGGAGCATATCGCAGTCTTTGCCCGCGCGAGCCTTAAATTCAAGCATCTTGTCGCGGCAGAGCTTCGCCAGCACATAGCCCGGGCGGCACTGCTCAATCCAGATAAAATCGCGGGCTATCACCCGGCGTGCGGCACTCTCCCCGCCCTTTGAGCAGGTGATGCCGTTCACCTTTGCCGGGTGCAGGTGCAGGACATGCAGGAGATAGGTCTGCGGGAACAGCGCATGGAGCGTAGTCTCGACGCTCGGGCGCTTTGTCTCGCCCGGAACGCGCGACGCCATAAGGTCTTGGAGGACGAGAGCCTCTCGCTCGGAATCGGAATCCGGATAGCTCTTTTCAAATATTTCGCCGAGCTTCGAAAGATCGATTTCAACAAAGCCCTGCGCCGTTATGGTCGCAAGAGCGCGCCCGCCGTTGCGGAGGTGTTTCCGCCGCCGGCGAGGACGAGGGACGGGTCGGAGCCGTAAAAATTCGAAAAGCCGACAAGTTCATCTATAAGCATGAATATTGCCCTTTCTTACAGAAATTCCGGGGCACGGCAGTCCGCACCCCGGCTATTATTGTTATGATTTGATTTCTTTCCAAGAAGCGCTGTAATAAGCATCGAGATCGGCTCCGAGGTCGTGATAAACCTCGCCTTTGTCGATAACCTCGCGGGACGGGAAGATATCCTCATCCTGCTGAACCTCGGGATCAAGCTCGTTGTAGAGAGCCTGGTTCGGAGTCGAATAATAGATATACTCGAAGTTCTTCTTCGCCGCTTCGACTCCGCAGAGGTAGTTGATGAACGCCTCGGCGTCAGCCTTATTTGAGCTGTAGGTCGGGACGACCCACGAATCGATCCAGAAGTTCGTGCCCTCCTCGGGAATTGTGAACTTCAGATCGGGGTTGCCGCTGATGTTCTGCTCCTCGTCGCCCTCAATAGCGAGATAAGCTTCGCCGTTATAGACGAGAGCCATCGCAGCCTCGCCGCTTATCATCGCGTCGCGAGCCTCGGTCTCGACAAGATACGCCTTGAGCATCGGCTTCTGCTTGATAAGCAGCTGCTTCGCCTCGTCTATCTGAGCCTTGTCGGTGGTGTTGAGCGAATAGCCGAGAGCCTCAAGCGCGACAAGGAAGGAGTCGCGGATGCTGTTGGACATGATTATCTTTCCGGAATACTTCTCGTTGAAGAACATCTTCCAGCTCTTCGCATCCTCTTCAGAGACCATCTTGGTGTTATAGATAACGCCGACTGTGCCCCAGAAATGCGGGACGGAATACTTGTTCTCGGGGTCAAAAGATTTTGACTTCTCGAGATAAACTTCGCCGATATTCTTGATATTCGGAATGTTGTCGAAGTTGAGCTCGGAGAGTCTGTTCTCCTTGATAAAACGCTCGATTATATAATCCGAGGTGCAGATGAGGTCATACGACTGGTCGCCGTTGACCGCTTTGTTATAAAGCTCCTCGGGAGTGTCGCACTCATCGACATTGACTTTGATGCCGTTCTCTTTTTTGAAGTTCGAGATAACATCGAGGTCGATATACTGGCCGTAGACGAGCACATTTATGCTGCGGGTCTTGGTGCAGCCCGCGAGCGCGCCCATGGAGCAGAGGCAGAGCACAATTGCCATAACTGCCGCCGCAATTCTTACAAAAACAGATTTTTTCATTTTTCGTCCCCCATCAATAGTTTTTTCCCTTTGCCGCGCTTTTCTCCTTATTGATGCTGATTCGGTTGACGGCGAACAGCACGATAAGCACGATGAGGAAGATTATAGTTGACAGAGCATAGAGCTCAGGCTGGTTGCCGAGCTTGCGCTCGGTATAGATTATTATCGAGAGCGTCTTTATTCCCGCGCCCTTGGTGAAATAAGTGATGGTGAAATCATCGAGCGACATGGTGAACGCCATAAGAAAGCCCGAGAGGATGCCCGGGAAAATATCCGGGACTATCACCTTGAAAAATGCCTGAAAAAGTGCCGGCCCCGGCGTTGCACCGAGGTCGACCGCCGCCTCATATGTGTTCCTGTCGCGCTGACGGAGCTTCGGCAGGACATTGAGGACAACATAGGGAATATTGAAGCTGATATGCGCTATGAGCATGGTCGTGAAATTGAGATTGCCGAACATGCGCACGAAGAGCAGCATCAGCGCGATACCCGTTACGATATCGGCATTGAGAAGCGGGATGCTGTTGACGCTCATTATTACGGACTGACTGCGCTTTCTCATATAGAGAATGCCCACGCAGGCGAGAGTGCCGACCGCCGTTGCTATCAGCGCCGAGAGCAGAGCGAGCAGAAGCGTATTGCGCAGAGCCTCCATAATAGGTCCGCTCGTGAACAGATCTTCGTACCACCTGAGGGTGAAGCCGCCCCATTTCATATAGCGCGAATTGTTGAACGACATGACTGTCAGAACGGCTATCGGCAAATAGAGCAGGACGAAGATTATCGCCACATAAAACTTTTCGAGGAAGTGTCTGAATTTTACCACAGCGACGCCTCCTCTCCCGAGCCTTTCATCTCGCCGATCATCATGCTCACGAAGATGAATATCATGAGCACTATCGAGATGCCGGAGCCGAGATGCCAGTTATTGCCCTGGTTGAACTCCTGTTCGATGATATTGCCTATGAGCAGAACTTTTCCGCCGCCGAGAATATCGGCGATAACGAACTCCGAGATGCTCGGCACGAACACCATAGTGATGCCGCTTATAACGCCGGGCACGGAGAGCGGAAAGATTATCTTGCGGAAAGTCCTCGCCGGGGTCGCGCCGAGGTCGCCCGCGGCGTCGAGAAGGTTGCGATCAATTTTTATAAGGGCATTGTAAATCGGCAGAACCATGAACGGGAAATAATCATAGACCATACCGATAACTATCGCCGCCGGAGTATACATGATGCTGAAATTCGGCAGATTCAGCGCCGAGAGGATATAGTTGAGAATACCGTTATCCGAGAGCAGCATTCTTATAGCTATTATCCTGAGCAGGAAGTTTATCCACATGGGCAGGATGAAAATAAATATAACGAAGCTGCGGTTTTTCGCGGCGCTTTTGCTTAGTATCAGTGCGAGCGGATAAGCGAACAGCAGGCACCACACCTCCGTTGTTATCTCTGCGAGCAGCAGGGACAGCCCGAGCGCCTGAATATGAATCTTTTCAAAAATCGCTGTTATGTTTGAAAAAGTGAACGTGCCGTCCGAAGAAGTGAAGCCGTAATAAAAAACGAACAGCAGCGGCACTATCGTAAAGACCAGCATCCACAGAAGATACGGCCCTGCCATAAGTTTTTTACGCATCGGCGTTGAACACCTCCTCGTCCTCGGACTCGGGTTTGTTCATAATCTGGGGGGGGGGGGAGGGTGCTGTGAACAAGCCACTCGTATCCGTTCACCATAACGTGCATCTCATAGTGCACGCCCTTGAATATTATATCGGTGACAACGCCCTTGAGCTCGCCCTGTGAAGGCGGAGTCAGGACGACATCCTCGGGTCTTATGACGACATCGACAGGCATATTCTCGCCGAAGCCCTCATCGACGCAGACGAACTCCGCGCCGAGGATACGCACGAGGCGGTCTCTTATCATAACGCCGTCTATGATATTGCTCTCGCCTATGAAATCGGCGACGAAAGCGTTCGTGGGCTCGTTATAAATGTCAACGGGAGTGCCGATCTGCTGGATATAGCCCTGGTTGAGCACGACGACGGTATCCGACATCGTGAGAGCCTCCTCCTGATCGTGGGTGACATATATAAATGTTATGCCCATCTGCTGCTGAATCTTCTTGAGCTCGACCTGCATCTCGCGTCTCAATTTGAGATCGAGCGCGCCGAGAGGCTCATCGAGCAGAAGCACGCGCGGCTTGACCGCAAGGGCGCGGGCTATCGCCACCCTCTGCTGCTGACCACCCGAGAGTGAATTTATGTTGCGCTTTTCAAAGCCGCTGAGGTTGACGATAGACAGCATTTCGCTGACCGTCTTTTCAATCTCATTCTCCGGCGCTTTCTTTATGCGCAGACCGAACGCCACATTTTCATAGACGTTCAGGTGCGGGAAAAGCGCGTAACGCTGAAAAATGGTGTTAACCTGCCTCTTATGAGGCGGCACACCATTGATTTTTTTATCCTCAAATATGACATCCCCCTCATCGGGTTCGAGGAAACCGGCAATGACACGCAGAATAGTAGTCTTTCCGCAGCCAGACGGACCCAACAGCGTGATAAACTCCCTGTCCCTTATATAAAGGCTCAGATCGTCGAGCACCTGATTATCACCCAGTTTGACGGAGATGTGTTTCAGATCGATAATGACATTTTTTTTCAATTATGCAGCCCCTCTCTCAAAAGAATACGATGCAAACCGCACATCAAAAATATAGTAAGTATTAATATAGAGCTAATCCGCAAAAAAGTCAACAGATTTGACAAAAAAAGACGCACTCGGCAAAAATTTTGCGGCTCACCTTTGGAATTGGCGAGCCGCAAAGAAAATTTTCAGTTTTCGAGTGAGGTTTTTTCTCTGAGTTCTTCTATTATCTCGACTATTTTAAAACGCGGCTCGTATCTGCCGGAGCTTTCGACGACCTTGAGCTCGTCGCCGTCGAGGAACGCATCGATATTGTATTGCGCCCCGCGGGCTTGGTCAGATCGCCGTAACAGCGGGTGACGAAATACTCGTTGACGACATTGACGCTCACGGGATAGTCATAGCCCTCGCGCTCTATCACCTCGCGTGCAGCAGCTTCAAGCTCTGCTTTCTGCGGCTCTATTTTTGCCTTTGCCTCGTCCGCCGTCACGGTGCCGTCGAAGAGCTCCGCGCCGCGTTCGAGCACGGCATCGCGGACTTTTAGCTTGAGCGCCTGATCCTCGTCGGAATCTGAGTTTGCAATGACATGCATTCGCAGCACATCGGAGCGCACACGCGAGCAGTTATAGGCAAACGCCCCGACGCTGCACGCGCCCACAGCGACAACGACCGTGAACACAACGGCCTGTATTTTGAGCAGCCTTGATAATTTTTTTGACTTCATAATAAGTAAAAACCGTCCTTTCTTTCGGATGCAACCGAATTATGGACGGTTTTTAATGGGTTTATACGGAAAAGTTTGGAAGCGGATTTTTACTTACACTTCTTCACGACAATCAGCGTTATGCACGACAATCAGCGTTATGACTGCGGCGGCGCCTATAACGGCGATGACCGCGCAGACAGCAACGATTTTGAACTTTGTGCTGTCGTCAATTCCGCTCGATGACTTCGCGCTGTATTTCTTCAGGTTCATGCCCGTGCTCAGCGCATAGGCTTCGGCGGGCGAGCCCTCTTCGGCCACTATCGTCCTCGTCTCGCCGTCCTCCTCGCCGAAAGCGTTCTTGCCGAACTCGCTGACACTCGACGGAACGGTTATCTCCTGCGCCGAGGTTTTTGCAAAGGCGTTATCCGTGATTCCCACAACGGGCATACCGTCTATTTCCGAGGGTATCTCGACCTTTTCATCCGAGCCGACATAGCCGCAGATATAGATATTGACATTTATCACGATATATTTGAAATCGCCGTAGGACTTTATTTCGGCGGAGCTTGCTTCTCTTTCGACCTCTGCGTTTATCTGCGCAAAGGTCTCGCTCTCGGTGATTTCCCTCTCTGTCGCATTCGACAGCGCGGCGGTGACAACATTGTTGCCGCCTGCGGGCTTGGCACCGTTTGAATTACCGGAACTTCCATGAGAAGGCTTACTTCCGGTAGCAGAAGATTTTTTTATAACAATAGAGTACTCGCCAAAAAAGGCGCGTGCATAATCTTCGACTCTTATATAATATGTTCCGGCTGAAAGGTCAAATGTGCCTTTTGTTTTTTCAGTTGTTCCTTTTGAAAAAAAGCTTCCACATTTCTTTTCATCAGTCCCGTCATATGTTCGCACACTTACTCCAATCGCATCGTGACTTATATTGGAATAGTCGTGATTGATTACTATCTCGTATTTACCGTCAGAAGGTATATCTATTTTAAAATAGTCATAATTTCCAACTTGTTCTCCGATATGTCCGTATTTCACCTCATTAAGTTTTATGTTATTCGCCGTAGCCACATTATCATTTTTTTCAGCTTCCCAGTCATTAGCGGCAGTAAACATAACAGTCAAATCATAGTCAATCGCCTCCGCTGTACTATCCGTATGTATTTCAAGATAGTACGTTCCCGCCTTTAAGCCCATTTTTGAGCCTGTAGTCGTTTCTGCCGTTTTCCTGGCGTGCAAATTATAAAATTTATCCCACTGGTATTCCATAGCGTCAAGTGTTTTGCTTTGAAACACAACGCAAAAAAACTCTCCTCCATTATAGCTATGGTCAACTTTCAACTGAATATATCCGGGTCTATCAATAGTAAACTTATAGTAGCAATAATACCTTTCTGCCGAAACAGTTTCGTTGAGATTGATATTTATAGCATTGCCCATAGTCTCACCGCTCTGCGCAAACGCAACATTCGGCACGGCGGCGCAGAGCAAAACAATTGCAAGAAGCACAGCTGCAAATTTTCTCATTTTCATTATTTACCCTCCGTTTTTTGCGTATTTCACGCAATTTCTCAGGCAAATAATATCCGATTGAATTTCCCGTGTCAACAGGGTGCGGCACGAACCGCACTTTAAGCGGTACGAACGGCAAAAACATAAAAACGTGCCGCCTTAATAATAAAGCAGCGCGCTTTGAAATTTAATCTTTGAATCCCGTTATCTCCTCGCGGGTCTTGAAGATTCCGCCGTTGTTTTCGAGGATATCCATATGCTCGATGGCGTAGCCCGTGCCAAGCGCGACGCACTCGAGCGGATCGTCGGGAATAATGACATGGACGCCGGTTCTCTTCTCTATGAGCTTATCCATGCCGTCGAGCAGAGCGCCGCCGCCGGTTAAAAGTATACCCGTCTCGGAGATGTCACCCGCGAGCTCGGGCGGCGTCACCTCGAGCACGCTGCGCACGCCCTCGGCTATCGCTTCGAGGTGCTCACGCATAGCGAGATAGATTTCCGTGGTGTTGACTTCATCAGTTATCGGCATTCCGGTTATATAGTGCTTGCCCTTTATGCCGATTGCAAGCTCGGTGTCGCGCAGATACGCGCAGCCGATGCGCTTTTTTATGCTCTCGGCGGTCTTTTCGCCGATGACTATATTGCGCTCGCGGCGCAGGTAGCGGATTATATCCTCATCGAGGATATTGCCGGCGATTTTAACTGATTTTGAAATCGAGATGCTACCCATGGTGACGACCGCGATATCCGCCGTTCCGCCGCCGATATCGACGACCATCGTGCCCATCGGGCGTCTGATATCAAGCCCCGCGCCGAGTGCCGCGGCGAGCGGCTCTTCTATAAGGCCCGCTCCTGCGGCGGTGACGAGATCGAGGATAGTTCTCTTCTCAAGGTTCGTGACGGTCGAGGGCATACAGACGACTATATTGGGCTTGAACACCATGTTTTTGCAGACTTTATAGAGCAGGACGCGGACTATCGCCTTAGTGGCGGTGAAATCCGAAATAACTCCGCTTCGCATGGGCTTGATGACGGTTATGGAATCGGGGTTGCGCCCTATCATATCCGCCGCTTTCTGACCGACCGCCAGGAGTCTGCCCGTATCGGTATCGAATGCGACGGCGCTCGGCTCGGAGACGACTATTCCCTTGCCCTCAACGAAGATGAGTATGGAAGTTGTGCCGAGGTCTATTCCGATGTTTGTTCCGAGCATTTTCCGTCCTCCTTTTTGGTTATCGCCGCGCTGACGCAATATACTTTATCCGCGCCGCGCAGAAGCAGGAGCTTTGCGCACTCGTTGAGCGTCGCTCCCGTTGTTGATATATCGTCGCAGAGCAGAACTGCAGCATTTTCTGTAATTTTGTTTTCGGCGCAATCGAACGCGCCGATGACTCCGCCGAAGCGCTCGATGCCGCCCAATGTTTTCTGTTCCTTTCCCTGAAACGGTCGGGAGAGCAGTTTTTCTTCAAACGGCACGCCGAGCTCTTTTGCAATTTCTTTTGCGAGCAGTGCGCTCTGGTTATATCCGCGCTTTTTGAGCGAGGATTCCGACAGGGGCACACAGCAGACAAAATCAAACTTCACGCCCGCGAAATTCTTTTTAACGCTGTCCGACATAAACCGGGCGAGTCCCACGGCGTTCTGAACACAGCCGTCAAATTTCAGGGCATGAACCGAACGCTTCGCGGCACCGGAATAATAAAACGGCGCGGTCTGCGATTCGAAAAAGCGTCGGTGAGACGAGCATGAACAATACTTTTTCTCCCTGCCACAGCGCGGGCACAGTTCGCCTTTTACATATTCGAGATCGGCTTCGCACCTGTCACACACGGGCATATCCGGCGGCACGACTTTGCCGCACAGGGCGCATCGGCGCGGAAAGAGAGCATATGAGATATATTCAAGCGCTGACATCTTCATTCTTCATTCACCAGAAGGAAATGCTTGAGCGCGGAATAGCGTCTGGCTTTTTTGTCGTTCGCCGCCATAGCGTAAATCTGACTCTGGCTGCCGACGAGGACAAGTATTTTTTTCGCGCGGGTGACGCCCGTATAGAGCAGGTTTCTGTAAGCAAGGCGCGGCGGCACGCCGATTATCGGCATTATGACCGCAGGAAACTCGTTGCCCTGGCTCTTGTGAACTGTCACGGCGTAGGCAAGCTCGAGTTCCTGCAAAGCTTCAAACGGGATAACCGCCTTGCGCTCGTCAAACATTATCTCCGCCATGCGCGAGCGAAGATCGACCTTTCTGAGAATACCTATATCGCCGTTGAAAATCCCCGTTCCGTCGCCGTCGGGGCCTGTCCACTCGATATCATAGTTGTTGCGCGTCTGCATGACCTTGTCGCCCGTGCGGAACACTGTCGCGCCGACTGTAGTTTCGGGCTTCGAGGCATCCGGCGGATTAAGAGAAGCCTGCATGACGCGGTTGATATTGTTCGTTCCGCACTCACCCATTCTCGACGGGCAGATGACCTGGATATCGTCGTATCGTCGAGCGGTGAATATCCATAGGCACGGGGCAGGCGCGCGGCGCACAGATCCGAGACGGTCTTTGCCGCGATAAACGGCGAATCAGTCCGCATGAAGAAGAAGTCTTTGTCGCGCACGCCGAGCTTCGGCGGCTCGCCCTTGACTATTCTATGGGCGTTTTCGACTATCAGACTCTCCATTGCCTGGCGGAAGACCTCGGTCAGCTCAACGACCGGGATGACCCCGGAGGCTATCTCATATCTGGCAGGACATTGCCTGCGCCGACGGGCGGCAGCTGATCCGAATCGCCGACCATAACAAGGCGGCAGCCTATCGGAAGCGCCTCGAGAAAGCTTGAAAAAAGAGTTATATCTACCATCGACAGCTCGTCGAGGATAACCGCCTGAGCGTCGAGAGGATTGCGTGCGTTGCGCGAGAACTGCGGGCGGTCGTGCTTGTCCCACTCGACCTCGAGCAGCCGGTGGATGGTCTTGGCGGGTCTGCCCGTGACCTCGCTCATGCGCTTTGCGGCGCGTCCCGTAGGTGCGGCAAGAGCGACCTTGAGCCCGTCATCTTCAAACAGCTGGAGGATTCCGTTCAGGGTCGTTGTTTTTCCCGTTCCGGGGCCGCCGGTCAGGATAAGCAGACCGCGCAGCCCTCGTTCAATGGCGGTGACTATCGCCTTTCGCTGGAGATCGCCGTATTTTATGCCGTTCTTTTTCTCTATTCTGTCAATTTCCCTGTCCGCCGCTTTTCTGCCTGCGGGAGGGAATCGGAGTATCTGTTTCATGCGCTCCGCCGAGGACTTTTCCGCCTTGTAGATATGCGGCAGGAATAAAAACTCGCGGTTATCGATAAACTCGCTGACAAGCCTGCCCGAGCCTATCAGTTCGTCGATGGTTATATCCACCGTGTCCTCATTCGTCGAGAGCAGCTCGGCGCACGGGGCGAACATCTTCTCGCGTGGGATGCAAGTATGCCCGTTCGAGAGGTTGTGGTTCATGACATGCAGAACGCCCGCCTGGAGCCGATACCCGTTATCGGGCGGGTCGGGAAGCTGATCCGCGATGAACTCGG
>ERZ780013.450-NODE-450-length-13867-cov-3.26267_pt1 | contig 13867 bp, 17 predicted proteins | sample MGYA00511178_ERZ780013 | MGnify/ENA primary metagenome ERZ780013 (study PRJEB29588, sample SAMEA2149568) | human gut metagenome | biome: human gut; feature: human-associated habitat; material: faeces | place: Denmark | collected 2008/2010 ... | reverse complement strand
CCTCCTTGTAATAAAATAGATTCCAGTAAAAAATGATTGTAATGCGTCAGCCCTGCAGTCGTGGAATGATCGTTTCACCCGGGTGAAATGGTAAAAAGGTTTAAGGAAAAGGGAATAGGATTATCGGGAATCGGAAAAAGAACGAGGAGGATTCTCGGAAAATCCTTATTTTTGAATGCTAAATAAAAGGAGAAAAGAGAAACAGATCATGGTGAACAAAGGAAAGATATTGGTGGTGGATGATAATCCGGGTATCCGGGCGGCATTGAAGATTTTATTGCCCAAGTATTTCGCGGCGGTGGAGTTGCTGGCTTCGCCCAAGGAAATCCATGCGTCGTTGCGGGAGTTTGCGCCGGATGTCATCTTGCTGGATATGAATTTCGAGGCGGATACCAATACGGGAAATGAGGGTCTGTTCTGGCTCTCCGAAATCAAACAGCGCCGTCCGCAGACGGAAGTGGTGCTGTTTACGGCGTATGCCGACATTGCTTTAGCGGTGGAAGGCATGAAACGTGGGGCATTCGACTTCATTGTGAAGCCTTGGGAGAACGAGAAACTCATCGCTACCTTGCAGGCGGCCTCTGACAAGGCAGTAGCCAATAATGGCAAGGCTGGAAAAGCCGGCGGAAAAGGACAGAAGAAAACCGAAGAAGCCGGACCTTCGGTGTTGTGGGGAACGGGAGCGGCCATGACGGCTGTCCGTCGCACGGTCGAGAAGATTGCTCCGACCGACGCGAGTGTTCTGATTACCGGTGAGAACGGAACGGGAAAAGACGTGCTGGCTGCCGAGATTCACCGCTTGTCTGACCGGGGACTGAAACCGATGGTCTGCGTGGATGCCGGCGCCATTACCGAGACCTTGTTCGAGAGTGAGTTATTCGGACATGTGAAAGGAGCGTTTACCGATGCGCATACCGATCACACCGGGAAGATGGAACAGGCCAACGGCAGTACGCTGTTTCTCGACGAGATCGGCAATATTCCTCTGCATCTCCAGGCAAAGCTGCTGCGGGTGTTGCAGAACCGTTCGGTGACGAAGGTGGGCGATACGCGTTCAATCCCGATTGATATCCGGCTGATCTGCGCAACCAACAAGAACCTGGAAGAGATGGTGAAGCAGGGAACTTTCCGTGAGGACCTTTATTACCGCATTAATACGATTCATTTGGAACTGCCGCCCTTGCGTGAGCGACCGGATGAGATTGTTCCTCTGGCAAATCTCTTTATCTCCCGTTATGCCGAGAAGTATCATCGTCCGGTTACCGGGCTGACAGATGCGGCCCGGCAAGTTCTGCTTGCCAATCGTTGGAGCGGAAATATCCGGGAGCTGCAGAACGGCATTGAAAAGGCCGTGATTCTGGCCGACGGCGATAAGCTGGATGCCGAAGATTTCTCTTTGCCTTTGTCTGTGCCCGGCGAAACAGAGCTGGCAGCGGCAGCCGAAACCCTCGAAGACGTGGAAGAACGTGCCATCCGGGCAGCCATGGACCGCTTCGGAGGTAATTTGACACACGTGGCGAAATCACTGAACATCAGTCGGCCCACCTTATATGCGAAACTGAAGAAATATAACATCTGATATGGATACGTCGACAGTCATACTCATCGCTTTGGCATCGGCCCTGGTGGCAGCGCTGATTTCCCGTGTTTATTCCCTGGGAAAGATACACCGGAAACTGAACTACATGCTGGATGCGCTGGAAGACAAGGAAACGAACTTCCATTTCAGCGAAGAGAAGTTCTGGCACCGGCGCTTTAACCGGACGCTCAACCGGATTCACATCCTTTATGACCGTGAGCGGCAGGAGATTGCCGAGCAGGAGCAATATTATGGGCAGATGCTCGACCAGGTCCGTACCGGAATTGTCGTCATCGATTTATCCCGGAAGCGGGAAGGACAAGTCATTTACAGCAATGCCTCGGCTCGGAATCTGCTGGGATTGGCCACCTTCAGCCATATCCGTCAGCTGGGAAATATCCATCAGGAACTGGAGAATGCCTTCTGGGAAGTTTCGTCGGCGCACGAACAGCGGAACAGTTACTATAACGAACGGGGAAAGATCACCCTTTCCCTGACGGCTTCGGAAGCGATGTTGCAGGCAAAGCAAGTCAAGATCGTCGCCCTTAACGACATCACCGGCGAAATGGCCCACAACGAAGAGCTTTCCTGGAATAAGCTGATTCGTGTATTGACGCATGAGATCATGAATACGGTCACGCCGATTGCCTCATTGAGCCATACCTTATCCCAAGAACTCGATTCGGAAACGTCGGCCCGTTCGCTCGACTGGAAGAAATTGAAGTTAGGGTTAGACACGATTGCCAGCTCTTCCGACGGACTGATCAAGTTTGTCAATACTTATCGCAGCCTGACTCGTGTATCGGCGCCCGTCAAGAAAGCCTTTTTCGTGCGTGAACTGATCGAAAAGGTGCAGCAGCTCACTCGTGAATCCTTGCATCAGGCCGGAGCTGTCTGCTCGTACGTGGAGAAGTCGGAAGATATCCTGTTGTATGCCGATGCCGACCAGTTGTCGCAGGTGTTTGTCAACCTGGTGAAGAATGCCTTGCAGGCCGGAGCGACAAAAATAGAAATCACGGCGGAAATCGACTATGCCGAAACCGTCGTGATCACTGTATCGAATAATGGCCGCCCGATCAGTGCGGAGAGCCAGGAAGAAATCTTTGTTCCTTTCTATACCACCAAGCCGGAAGGCACCGGCATCGGATTAAGTCTTTCCCGGCAGATCATGCGTCTGCACAACGGCACACTCACTCTCGGCCGCAGCGACAAGCGGATGACTACCTTCGTCCTGCACTTCCGCTGATCAGCTTTCCTGCCAGTGGTACAAATCCACTTTCTTGTGGCGGCTGACCTGCTCGTTTATTTCCTTGAAGTATTTGGCAAGGATGGCATACAATCCCGGATCATAAGCCTTCATTTCCTCGCGGGTGTTGATCTTGTTGTGCTTTCCGTCGCCGTCGTCTTTATTCACTTCGGCATTGACATTGAACCAGTTCTGCACACCTTCAGCCCAATATTCCCATACGTTGGTCGAAGCATATACATTCTTCCACCGTCCTTTGGCTACGGCAGCATCCAGCGAGGCTTGCAGCTCGTCATTGAATTCCGGATGGATCGGCAGGATGCCTGCTCCATGAATCGTATGGGCAAACTCGTGGATCAATATATCTTCGGCATGATACTTGTCGATCTGATAAGCCAGGATATTCTCTTCTGCGCAAGTCGAGAATGGATTTTCGGCATCACCACCTAAACCACGGGCACGGACATCCCAGTTAAGTGTCGTATCTTTTTCCAGAAAAGCATGTTCAGGAATATCAGTTGTTCCTTCATAACGCGCCATAATGCCGATGCGGGTGTTGCGGTCGGTGAGCGATTTCATAACTTCTGCCGGCAGTGCGTCGGTCATCGCCTTGATACTGATATAGGCCGCATAGAAGCAACTGTCGGGAACACGCCATGAGCTGACGACATGGATGCCGTTTACATTCATATATTTCTTGTAGAACGGATCTAATTTCAGTTCGGCAGGCGGAGCTGTGATGGTAGGTGTGTCGACTAACATCGCCATGGGAATTTCTTCTACCGCCTGTACACTTTCAGACTGGTCTGTTTTTACGGGTTGCTGACAGCCGGCCAATGCGGCAGTCAGCAGCATAGCTGTTAAGATGCTTTTGGATGTTTTCATTGTCATACGCATTTATGTTGTTTGTTTGCTAATTAGATAAAAGGTGATGATCAATCCTGTCAGAAAGATCTTAATAGCTACAAATATAGAACAATATTTTATATAAGTCCGATATAATGTGTTAAAACTACAATTCTTCCTTATAAACTACAGAAGAATGAAACGAAAAGCGGCACACTGAAATCAATCAGAATACCATGCAGGATGGCCACCGGAATCATTTCTTTCCCGGAATAACGTGTAATGGCCGGCAAAACCACATCCATCGAATTGACGCCGGCTGCTGATATTGGCGCCAACTTGCCAAAGTATTTCTTTATCAGCGGACTGCCCAACAAGGCCATCATTTCGCGGATGATATTAGACAGCAGGGCAATGGTGCCTAATTCGGTAGCCAACTGCAAACCGATAGACGGTTCTTTGAACTGGGTGATCAGAATGGATGAAAGTGAGTAATAGGCAAAGCCGCTTCCCACAGCCATGCATTCGAATACGCTCCATCGGCTCAAGAGCAGGCTGGCCAGTGCCGAGAACAGCAGCGTTCCAATAATGGTTGCCAAAGGAATCACCAGCATTTTCGGACGTATCTGACGGATAATCTGCTTCAGATTCTTGTTGGAACCGATGCTGATGCCCACCTGAAGCATCAGGGCATACAAAATATATAAGGAGACGTGATGAGCATCCAACGAGATGTGCCCCGAGAGACCTAAGAGACAGCCGGCGCAGAAGAACAAAAAGACAATGATACTGCTTTTCATCTTTCACCTCCTTTCTTGAAGAACAAGTTATATACAGCCCAGGCAGCCAGAATACTGCCGAATAAACTGGAAATGGCTAAGATGGCAGCCTGCCAGCCGAACTGACCGATGTTCTGGATAATCAGCGGATTGGAACCGACTGATATACCTAAGATAAACAACATAGCGAATATGGTGTAAGAGATGGTTTTCTCTGTCTTTTGTAACCATTCTATTTTACGGAACAGGAAGCCAATACCCATCCCTGCAAACATAATACAAATAATGCTCAGCATAACGGATTTAATTTAGAATAAAAGAATAATGATACTGCTCCCTGCAAGCAGTGCAGGAAGAAACGATTAAATGATGAAATAATAAGGAGGGAAGATTGGCTTAAATAAATCCGCTGAACCAGTGTACATGGACAATACAATGGCTGCACCACGAACCGATTCGGGCGCTGGCCAAATGAACAATATGTACATTTCCTGTCATCATATACCTGCTATTTTCGGGCGCAAAGCTACTAAAAAGTTATCATATATCCTAATACCCGGATTCATTTCCGCTTTCTTGAGAGAAATCTCCGTTAAACTGCGGCCAGTCTGTTTCTATTCCGGATAATTCATTGTACTTTCGTAGCTAATAACAGTGAATCGTAAAGAAATGTTCGGTAATCAGATTATTATTGCATTAGGCTCCAATACAAATCCCCGTCAGAATATGGAGCGAGCAAGCAGTGCCATCGAATTGCTGTTGCCGGACATCCGATGGTCGGAAACGGTGTTTACAGCTCCGGAAGCCTGCTCAAATCCGGCTTTGTTCCTGAACCGGGTAGGCATTGCCCACACAAGTCTTCCGGTTGCCGATCTGATCCGTCACTTCAAGCAGATAGAACGGGCCTTGGGACGCGTACCGGAAAACAAGCATCAGGGCATTATTCCCATGGACATTGATCTGCTTCAATGGAACAGTGAGCTGTTGAAGCCCGACGATATGCAACGCGGCTATATAAAAGAGGGAATCCGTCAGTTGTCAGACCGGCGTGTCTGATTCAGCCAGTAACAGAGATAGCCTAATTTATAGAAGGCAAACAGATGCAGGGACGGATGTGTTCCGGTCAGATTCCTGACTAACCGGGGTTCTGTCCATGTGAAGACAAGTCTGATCCACCGGGTGAGATGCAGGCTTTCGGCCTTTTGATGCCACTGCAACAGGCGGATATAAGGTTGCAGCCGGTGGCGGTGTGTAGCCAGGTTCTGAATGGAAATACGGATTTTCCGGAGATAATCGTCTGCCTTGTCAGTGGTCTGGTGGAAAACCGGATTGTCTATGTATTTGAGAGGAACAGCCGCTTGCTGGAGCAAGATGCCAAACCAGGCATCTTCATATCCGAAGTGCATGGCATCGTCAAAGCGGACAGTCAGGAAGATGTCCTTGTCGGCCAAGAAGCACATGCTGATAAACTGGCTGTAAGGCTGCCTGTTCCTTTCTTCGGCCGACCGTTCTTCTACCTGTATGCCATACTGATACCGTAGATGGCACATCGCCGGCGTCTTCGTCCTTTCATAGATAAATCCACCGCACACAATGCCGCCTTTGATGCGCTGTTCCCAGTATGATTGGAGAAATGTAGTGGAAGCCGGCATCGTATCGGCATCCATGAATAAGAGATACGGATAATGAGCCTGATCGGCCAATACATTTCGGATACGGGCCGGACCTACATTTTGGGGCAGAATCCGGTAATGGCAGTTTTCCCAGGCTTCGATACGGCGGTTCTCGGTCTGAATCTCTTTAGCTGAGCCGTCATCGACTACCAGAATCTCAAACGGAACCTGGAGCTGCTGTGCCTGATGGTACATGGCTTCCACCAGCGGGACACATACTTTATTATAGGTAGGAATCAGGATGGAGATCATGAGCCGGCAGATGACAGGGTTTCGAATAATTGCATAAACTGTTCCGCCTGTCCTTTCCGGGAGAAACGCTTGATTTCTTCGTGATCGGGCGTGGTGGCTGTGTATCCTTGTGTTTCCCATTGCCGGTAATACTGAAGGATGAATTGGGCCACTTCTTCGGCGCTTCGGGCAGCCAGTCCGGAGCGGGTGCGCCGGATGTTCTCTTCCAAATAGCTTTCATCAGAAGGAACACAGAGAATCGGCTTATCAACGGCCAGAGCTTCAAAGAACTTGGTGGTCATGATTCCTTTGGGCGCGTTCTCTCCGCTCTTTTCCGTGAGCAGCAATAGTACACTGCTGTTGTTGAGTACCGAAGGAATTTCGAAAGCCGGTACATACGACTGATAAGACATGTATTCGCTGACCTGATACTGGGCGGCGGCTTCTTTCAGCAGGGCTTCGGAGGCCGGATCTACATACCATTCGAGGGTGATCTGTTCGGCCGACAGACCAGACAACAGCACACCTTTGAACAGCAATTCCGGGTTACGCATGGCCAGACTGAGGATTCGTCCGGTGTAAGTAATGGTAAACCGGCGGTTCGGGCGATGATCCGGATAGAATAAGTCCGGGTCATATCCGTTGTAGATCAGAGATACGTTCGGATTATATCGCTTTAGCTGTTCGACATGCCATGGAGAAACGGTGGTGACATGACTCGCCATCCGGAGAGGTGCGGTTCCGGTGGTCCAGCAGTTTCCGTTTCAGCAGAGCCGTCAGCTGCTTGTCCAGCCAGGGACAGACATGAAAAGAGTGGGAGAGGAATTCGTTCCCGGCGTATTGCTCGATGATATCCCGCAAATCCACCACCAGCGGCAAATGATGCCTTTGGGCGGTCAGACGGGCTGCCACCAGCGGAAAAGTACGGAATGAACTGCATAAGATGAGGTCGAATGCCTGACGCTGGCAAATCCGGTGAGCTACTTTCGCCATTTTCCGGTCTTTGTAGGAGAACAGGAAATCGGCCAAGAGCGTGAAGATCCACTGGCGTTTGCGGAGGATTCTGTTCTTGGCAGTATAATAGGGCACGAATGTGACCGGACAAGAACCGGCTAAGAAGGCGAAGGTCTTGTCGTCCATCGCTTCGGCAACGACTTCCACCTGCCATCCTGCCTGCTTCAGGTATTTGCATAAATATCCCATCCGCGGTCCGAATGCCGGAGGAAACAGATCACATAGAATGAGTACTCGTTTCATAACAGCTCCAATATTTTTTGGGCGGTGTTTCCCTGTCCATATTCATCTATCTCATGCCGTACCGGATTGTTCTCCAGGCAAGCCAGGATTTGGTCGGTCCGGTAACCGGCAATCTGGTTCCAGCCAGCCGTCACCGTTTCTGTCCATTCGGTTTCTTCCCGCAGGGTGATGCAGGGCGTCCGGTGAAAATAGGCTTCCTTTTGTACGCCGCCCGAATCGGTCAGGATCGTGCTTGCCTGCTTTTCCAGCATCACCATATCCAGAAAACCTAAAGGCTCGGTAAGTCGTATATTAGGATGTGCCGTCAGTTCTTCCAGCAGCTGATATTTCTCCAGATACTGCCTGGTCCGCGGATGAAGAGGAAATACCAGCGGACAGTGGGATGAGGCGATCTGCTTCAGTGCCGCCACAATCGACGAGAGACGTTCTTCCTCGTCGGTGTTTTCCGCGCGGTGAACCGTGCAGAGCCGGAATCCTTTACTGTGCAGTTGCAGACGCTGCATGATATCTGAGGTTTCTTCCGCCTGCCGGCCGAAGAACAGGGCGGCGTCATACATGATGTCGCCCACATGATAGACGCCTGCGTGGATATTCTCTTCGGCCAGGTGCTGAACGGCCTCGTGAGTCGGGCAGCATAACAGCGTCGAGACATGATCGGTCAGAATCCGGTTGATCTCTTCCGGCATGGCCTTGTTGAAGCTGCGCAGACCGGCTTCGATATGCACCACCGGAATATGCAGCTTGCTGGCTGCCAGCGCTCCGGCCAGTGTAGAATTGGTATCGCCATAGACTACCAGATAGTCCGGGCGCTGATCCAACAATATCTTTTCTATTTCGATAAGCATTTGTCCGGTCATGGCGCCATGCGTCGTCTGTCCGCAGTGCAATTGCCAGGTCGGACGTGTTATTCCCATTTCCGAGAAGAAGATACGACTCATGTTCTCGTCGTAATGCTGTCCGGTGTGGATCAGCTGCTCGATGACGGGTTCCCGACCCGTCTGGTTGTGTAACTGAATGGCACGGCTGAACATGGCCGCTTTGATGAACTGCGGGCGTGCTCCTACGACGGTAATGATCTTTTTCATCGCTTCAACAGATTTAATAGGCGTACATATAATTTCTTGTGATAGTCGCTCTCTGTTCCGGCAAAAGACGTATTATGCCAGAGCCAGACGATTTCTCCCCGGTGCTGGCGGATCTCCCGGACCAGCCCGGCGCAATACTGATAGGCTTCGTCGGGCGAAAGTCCCATGTATTGGGATTCACTCAGCGTACAGTCCATGACGGAAAGCGGGTGCAAGGTCAGTGACGTGAGCTGGCGTGTCATCGGATTGATCCATTTGACGGGACGGCAGGTTCCTAAGCGGAAACCGCTCACATCCGCATATCCCATGGTGAAGTCGTCGGTGATGCCGGCCTTGATCAGCTTGGTCAGGTCTTCCGGCTCTCTCGATGCCAGATAATGATGCCGGTTCAAATGAATGTTCTCCAGTTTCCAGTCGTGCTCCAGCCGCATTTTCTCCTCCGGAATCAGGTCCGGATAAATCCCGGCCTCATAGCTGCTGTGCAGTCCTAACAGGGCTTTATTCTTCTTAAACAGATGAAGCAGCTTCTGGATATCGTGCGAGCGGACCTGATAATGAGGCTTGTCGTTGGCATGCCGGCCTCCGGCCTTGAGGAAGAACAAGATGTGGCAGCGGTCGCCAAACCGGTTTTTCACCAGGCTGTCTTGTTCCAGCATCCAGGGGAATGTATAATACGGATCTTTCTCTAAAGGACCCTGATACAATTTCAGGGCTTTCCTGAAGCCGATACCTTTCAGGGTTTCCCGGCAGATATTCCTCAGGCTGCGACAGAAGAACGGGGCGTCTACGTCGTGTGTCAGCCAGATCTTCTGGAGTTCGGGCTGAGGTTCGGGAATGCGTACACAGGCTTTTCTCAGCCAGTGGCGGAGCAGCTTCCCGTATTCCTCCACAATCGGGCGGTGTATGAAGCCGGCTTTATAAGGCAGAGACTCTTTTCCCGGAAAGCGACCGTGCTTGTCGCGGATGTCTCTTTTCTGAATCTCTTCATAACGGCTCGGCAGGAAATAGCTGCTGGCGATGATGTCGGCATAAATCACCCACGTCTCTTCGAAACATTCTTCTTTGGGTGTTCCGAACAGCAACGGTACTCCTTCAATCTCCTTCAACGGCAGTTGCGGCAGAGATTCGGGTGTTCCGTAGACCGACGACTGAAAGAAACCGGAAGGCACAATCACCACTTTATATTTATGGAAAAGACGGACATCCGACGTGTAACCGATCAGGCTGCTATAAGCACCGGCACGGTCAACGCCTAACAAGAATCGGATGATATAATAGATCGTTTGATTCATAAACCGCTTCAGTTCGTTTGATTTATCTTTTAGAGTAATAACTCTGTTTTCCTTCATTTATTGCCTCATCTTGCTGATACGGATTAAAATCCGGTTCCAGAGATTCAGCTTTCCTTTGCTGATGGCGAAGTAGGGCATTTGCCGGGCACCAAACTCGCGGAAAAAGCGTTCTACTCCCGGAATCATCGAGCCTTCGAAGTCGAAGTGATCGGTATAGGCGGCCATTTCCTGTATGGCTTTCCACATCACCAGGCTGTGTGCGCCTGACTGCCGGAGCTGCGGGTCGCCTCCGCCTGCCAGATAATAAGCCGACAACTCCTGCCAGACGATGAAAACAGCGGCATGCAGTTGCCCGTTTTCGTCATATCCGCCCCAGATGTCGCCCTGGTTGCGCCGGCGGCTGGTCTCAATGAGCTGCCGCAAGATGTCTTCTCCTTTGGGGACCGCTTTATGCTGGCGCTGGAATGTCAGATGCTGTATCCGGATGAATTCTTCTGTCGGGATGCCTTTCCGGACCGTTATCTTGTATTTCTTTTCGGCCCGGATGATATTCCGGCGGGTGTTCTGGCTCATGTTCTCCCAGATCTGTGCCGTGTCATGCAGTCCGCTGAGCAAATAGGTGTAACGGGTTGTCTGTGTAAACCCTTTCCAGTAGAATGGCAGCCAGTCAGTGACAGACCAGGAAAAGTTTTGCTGGACCAGCCGGAGATTCTCCAGCCTGGCCGCAAACTTCCCGAGGATGATCTGCTGCCTGGCCAGCAGGCTGGTGTATTTGCTGTCGGCAGCCGGTTGGGCCATCCACGGACCCAATGTCTGGGTATAGACCGGCATGATGGCATATCCTTTCCGCGGAATATACAAGGGCATGGCTGCTTCTATGTTTCCTTGTTTGCCATAGAGGAGCACAACGTCCCACAGGCTTTCACCACAGACAATATCCAGCCACCAGTCTTGTGAAAAGAGAGGGATGGATTTTTCCTGCCGGCATAATTGCCGGTACGTTTCCTTGGATGACATAGCCGGGATGTTTTTGTCGTCTTGTTAATAAATAAGTTGGCAAACGAGAACCGCGGCGGGTTCATTTGCCAACTTCACAGGTTATTTTTTCGCTTGTTGTTATCCTTTCAGTGCCTGGAAGATCAGCTGAGCCAGTTCATCTGCCAGTTCCGGATTGTCGGCAATGCATTGTTTGGCGGCATCGCGTCCCTGTCCTAATTTCGCGTCGTTGTAGCTGTACCACGAACCGCTTTTCTTGATGATACCCAGTTCGCTGCCCAGGTCGATGATTTCACCCGAACGTGAAATGCCTTCCCCGAACATGATGTCGAACTCGGCTTTCCGGAATGGAGGTGCCACCTTGTTCTTCACTACCTTTACGCGGACCTGGTTACCTTTCACTTCATCTCCGTCTTTTAATTGTCCGATGCGGCGGATATCCAGGCGGACTGAAGCATAGAACTTCAGGGCGTTACCACCGGTTGTCGTTTCGGGATTGCCGAACATGACACCGATCTTGTCACGCAGCTGGTTGATGAAGATACACGTCGTGTTCGTCTTGTTGATGGCTGCCGTCAGCTTACGCAGTGCCTGCGACATCAGACGGGCCTGCAAGCCCATTTTGCTGCGCCCCCTCTCCGCATCCTATTGCCTTTTTCGAACTCAGAGCCGCCACAGAGTCGATCACGATGATGTCTACTGCCGACGAGCGGATCAGCTGTTCGGCTATTTCCAGAGCCTGCTCGCCACTGTCGGGCTGTGAGATCCAGAGGTTCTCTACATCCACACCCAGCTTCTCGGCATAGAAACGGTCGAAGGCATGTTCTGCATCAATGAAGGCGGCAATACCACCGGCTTTCTGTGCTTCGGCGATGGCATGGATGGCCAGCGTCGTCTTACCGGATGATTCCGGGCCGTAGATTTCAATGATACGTCCTTTCGGATAACCGCCCACACCCAGCGCCGCGTCGAGGGCGATGGAGCCTGTCGGGATCACTTCTATATTTTCGATGCTTTCATCTCCTAATTTCATGATAGAGCCTTTCCCGTAGTTCTTCTCTATCTTTTCCAGAGCGGCGCGCAACGCTTTCAGCTTGTCGGCGTTCACGGCAGGTTTTGTTCCTTCTGCTTTTTCTTCGAATAAGTTATCTTCTTTTGCCATAAAATATAATGTTTATGTTGTAATGGTCGTTGATACTTGACGTCTTATTGGGCCAGAATCTGGTTGGCATGATCTTTGGTCTTTACTTCTTTCGGACCGATGATCCGTTCGATCACACCGTTTTCGTCGATGATGAAGGTGGTACGCAGCGTACCCATATACGTTCTTCCGCACATCTTCTTTTCCGCCCATACGCCGAATGTCTGCTGCAGGGTTGTATCTGTATCAGCAATGAGGTTGAACGGCAGGTTCTGCTTGCTGATGAATCCCTGGTGCGACTTGGCGCTGTCTTTGCTCACGCCTACCACTTCATATCCGGCGGCCTTCAATGCGTCATAGCCGTCACGCAGGCTGCAGGCTTCGGCCGTACAACCCGATGTGTTGTCTTTCGGGTAGAAATACAATGCCAGTTTCTTGCCGGCAAAATCACTTGCTTTTATTTCGTTACCATTCTGGTCTGTTCCCAATACTTCAGGAATTTTATCTCCTACTTGTAGTGCCATATTCTGATTTGTTTGATGTTAAGCATTTTCCTTGTATTCAGACAGATCGGGCCTGATTGTCTGAATGTGCGAAATGCGCATACAAAGCTATAAAAAATAACAGAATATCCGAGAGGATGTTCTCACAAATTATAGGATTTAATGGATATGCTTGCCTAAGGTCCGGGCCTGTTCCGGATATTGTGTCGCTTCGATGGCAGCCCGGTCATATACGCCGATTGCCAGCACCTGGCCCGCATCGTCCCAACGCAGGTATTTGCAAATCGCTTTGTAGTGAGCCACCAGCGGCTCCATGGCCCAGGCCTCGTTGTCACCACAGGTAGCCAGCAAGACGGCTTTTTTGGGTTTGCTCCTCAGGATATCGTTGATAGCGAAGAACCGGTCGATGACTTTTTTCAGTTGGGCCGACATCCCGAAATAATAGACCGGTGTTACGAAGACGACCATATCGGCCGCTATCAACTTATCCCAAATGAGTTCCATATCATCTTCCTGAATACACTTATGGTTGTTCTTCCGGCAGAAATTGCATGCCAAACACGGTTGTGTTACCTGGAAGATGGTATCAAAACGGAATACTTCATGCCCGGCCTCCAGAGCCCCGGCAATAAAATTATCTGCTAATAATGATGAAGTTCCCTTTTTATGGGGGCTTCCCGTAATTACAAGTATATTCATGTGTTTTTTATAGTAATCGCTAAGTATAACATTAATTGTAACTGAAATGTCATACAATATTCGTAAAATTATTGCAAATATGCAACTGTATCGTAGAAAATCAGCTTTTGATCGGGTTTTGTCAGTTTGTCATTTTGTCAAAATACACCTCTCAAAATTCCATTATTTCGGAGCGGCGTGTAAGCGGGCCACTTCGGTTCGATTCTCAGAAAGTTGGGTATTTACATGCTGATGTCGGAAAAAAGGCAATGGCGTTTTTCTGTTTTTTGTATTCACCGGAATGAGGGATAAAAACGTCTTCTGTGTTAGTTTATGGAAGAAAATACTGTCAAAATGGTATTTTGTTTTGGAGGCTTTTGAGAATGAAAATTGGAGTAAAATCATTCGGAAAAAAAGGAAAAATGTATTTGAACAGCCCTTTTTTAGGAAATTCGGGAGTTTTGTTTACGTTTCTAGGCAGGAATGAATTAAAATACGCCGGCTTTTGAAGTGCACCCCAAAAGTTGGAGATTAAATATAGATCAAGAGACTAAATTATGA
>ERZ780013.449-NODE-449-length-13873-cov-3.36221_pt1 | contig 13873 bp, 7 predicted proteins | sample MGYA00511178_ERZ780013 | MGnify/ENA primary metagenome ERZ780013 (study PRJEB29588, sample SAMEA2149568) | human gut metagenome | biome: human gut; feature: human-associated habitat; material: faeces | place: Denmark | collected 2008/2010 ... | reverse complement strand
GTCGGGGGGGGAGATGCTTTTTCCTCCCCCGCCATTGTTAACCAACAACTTGCCGTCGATCCAGACTTCTTCCAAATCAGATGAAATGAAATAAACACCGTCTTCCGGAATGTTTACATAACCTGTTGCTACGGCTGCATATTGGTTAACTCCACGCATCGATTCAGATGTCTCAACGACTGAACGGATTTCCTTCAGGTCTTTGATAACCGATTTCTTCGTTTCCTTCTTGGCTGCTTCCAGTTCCTTTACATTCAGATACATGCCATCTGTTACTTCCATATTCAGGCCCGGAGTTGTTTGAGCGACTTCCTTGGCTGGAGCCAGCGACTGCTTTTCTACCTGAATCGTACGGATCGGACTCATTTTGCCTGAAGGCAATACCGAAGCAATCTTCAAGGTTGTAGTTTCACTGATTTCAATCGGAGCCGTGTAGGCTGTTGAAGCCGGAGTCGGTTCGCTGCCATCCAAGGTATAAACCATCTTGATCGGACGGGTTGTCTTGAATTCCAGCGAAGCCTTGTCGGTAAATGCTACGAAGTTGCATGAACCGTTCGGCTGTTCAGGCAATGGAATATGGTAGTTGATCGCATGACCATCCAGACGGACGTAAGCGTTTTCGATACGACGTTCGAAGTCCTTATAATCTTTCCGGTCCAAGTTCGTCCAACCGATTTCAGCAACGGCCAGAATACGTGGGAAAATCATATAATCACGTTTGGCTTCATCATACATGTATTCAGACCATGTATTTCCCTGAACACCCAAAATATAATCGCTTTTTCCCATCGCAGCCAATGTATCCGGTATCGGATTATAGCTGTATGTCTTTTCCAACAACGTATAACCGCCAATCGTCACCGGTTCAATCTTCGGATCGCCCTGGTAAGCATCCAGGTACATGCCGTTTCCGCCCGGAGTCATGATAACGGTATGATCCATCAAAGCGGCAGCAATACCACCTTCTTCACCGCGCCATGACATCACTGTTGCCGAAGGAGCCAGACCGCCTTCTAGGATTTCATCCCAGCCGATAATCTTTTTACCTTTGGTCTCCAGGTATTTTTCCATACGTTGGATAACATAGCTCTGCAGTTTTTCTTCTGCCGAGTGTTTACCGTCAGCTTTCAGTCCTTCCTCTTTGATACGTTTCTGGCAGAGCGGACAGTTCTTCCAGCTGGTCTTCGGACATTCATCTCCTCCGATATGGAAATATTCACTTGGGAAAAGAGGAACCATTTCATCGATCACATCCTGCAGGAAAGTAAACATATCTTCCTTGCCCGGACACATTACGATATCTTCAACACCCCAGATGATACGCGGAGTTCCCGGCTCACCTTTACAAGACAAATTCGGATAAGCTGCAATAGCTGCCATTTCATGTCCCGGCAATTCCAGTTCCGGTACGACCGTAATGAAATGGTCGGCCGCATATTTCACAATATCCTTTATTTCTTCCTGCGTATAATATCCACCATATTCGGTTCCTTCGCCGTCAATACGCTTCGAACCGATCTCAGTCAGTTTCGGATACTTCTTGATCTCAATACGCCAGCCCTGGTCGTCTGTCAAGTGCCAGTGGATACGGTTGATCTTGAACAACGACAAGACGTCAATGTATTTCTTGACATTTTCAGCCGGCATAAAATGACGGCAAGGGTCCAGCATAATACCACGGTAACCGAAGCGAGGAGCATCTTTTATGCTGACAGCAGGAGCTTGCCAGGCTATTCCGTTTACCTTTGACGGGCTTTCAATCTCGGCCGGCAATAATTGCAGGAATGACTGCATGCCATAGAACAGACCTTGCGTCGTTTTGGCTACAACCTTGACGGCATCTTTCGATACTTCCAATGAATAACCCTCGTCGTTGGGCACATCGAGAGACGAATCTAACGACAACAGGATATTGCCCTTTTCTGCCACCTGAATGTCCAGACCGGTTGACGTTCTCATCTTTGCCGCAAAGAATTCGGCAATTGTCTTTGCTTCCGGACTTCCTGCCGTGATAGCCGTATGGCTGTTCAAACGGAAGAATCCATCTTGCTGAACCAGGCTCTGTGGAGTAGGGATGATGTTGATTCCCTGGTTGTACGACTTCACTTCGCCCTGGGGTTCAGCACAGGAAGCTAAAAAACATAAGGCCATACCGGCACAAAATGTTGCTAAAAGCTTCTTCATGTTACTGTGTTTTTTGAGATATTTAAAAGTTGTTTGAGTATTACCAAGCAAAAATAGGATATTCTTTCATGATGCTGTTTACCTTTTCGCGAACGGCTGTGATCGTCTTGTCGCATTCGGGTGCTGCCAAAACAGTATCAATCATCTCGACGATTTCACCCATCAGTTCTTCCTTCGCACCACGAGTCGTAATAGCCGGCGTACCGATACGGATACCAGATGTCTGGAAAGCAGAGCGGCTGTCAAACGGAACCATGTTCTTATTAACTGTAATGTCGGCAGCTACCAGTGCTTTTTCAGCTACTTTACCGGTCAGATCAGGGAATTTCGTACGCAGGTCGATCAACATACTGTGGTTGTCGGTACCACCCGAAATGATCTTATATCCTTTATCTATGAATGCTTGTGCCATAGTAGCCGCATTCTTCTTCACCTGAGTCTGGTAGTCTTTATATTCCGGTTCCAAAGCTTCGCCGAAGGCTACGGCCTTAGCAGCAATAACATGTTCCAGCGGTCCTCCCTGAATGCCCGGAAATACGGCAGAATCCAATAACTGAGACATTTTCTTGATTTCGCCCTTCGGAGTCTTCTTTTCCCAAGGATTTTCGAAGTCTTTACCCAGCAAGATGATACCACCGCGAGGTCCACGCAATGTCTTGTGAGTGGTAGACGTTACGATATGAGCATATTCCAACGGATTATTCAATAAACCTGCCGCAATCAAACCTGCCGGATGCGCCATATCAATCATCAGCAAAGCACCTACTTCGTTGGCGATTTGACGCATACGCTTATAATCCCATTCACGAGAGTAAGCCGAACCGCCACCGATGATCAATTTCGGTTTTTCGCGCAAAGCCACTTCTTCCATCTGGTCATAATCCACACGACCGGTTTCTTCTTTTACATTATATTCAACTGGATGATACAAGATACCAGAACTGTTTACTGATGAGCCGTGAGAAAGGTGTCCGCCGTGTGCCAGGTTCAAGCCCATAAAAGTATCACCCGGATTCAGAACAGCCAACAATACAGCGGCATTGGCCTGAGCTCCTGAGTGAGGCTGTACATTCACCCATTCAGCATGGAATAATTTTTTCAGGCGTTCGATCGCAATCGTTTCGCTCTGGTCAACGACCTCGCATCCGCCATAATAACGCTTACCGGGATAACCTTCGGCATACTTATTTGTCAAGCAGCTACCCATTGCCTGCATTACTTGATCACTTACAAAATTCTCTGAAGCAATCAGTTCAATACCTTTCAGCTGGCGCTGATGTTCTTTCTCAATGATGTCAAAAATGATGTTGTCTCTTTTCATTACCTTAAAAGATTAGTAAATGAATGGTATAGTTTAAAAATGTTTACTTGCAAATATAGTCATTTTTTCGGTTTTCTATCATTTATAAGGGATAATTGAGACGGGAGAATATGTTAATAGGGAGAAAGGAAATTGATTCTCGGGAGATTTAAATACAATTCTAACTAGAAAGTAATCTTTTGACATATATGGAAAAGCTTTACCACAACTGTCAAAAAGCTTTTTCACATATATGATAAAGCTTTTCGACAGTTGTCAAACAATTAAAAAGTAACGAGAATCATATTCAAAAGTAACGGGAATAAGTGCAGGAAGTCGTATGCAGCGTATTCAAAGACAAAGAGGCGATAACAAAAAAGGCAAGACCGGAAACCTCTCTTTCGAAAGGTTTTCCTGCCTTGCCTTTTTATCTTTATCTGAAATAGCGGAAGAAGAGTGAATTTATTCGGACTTCTTCTTCACAGATGTTATAATTTTCTGTTCGTTTGTATCAAAATCGACTACCATTGTATCACCTTCTGTAACCGATGAACGGATGATCAGTTCTGCCATCTCGTCTTCCAGGTATTTCTGGATAGCTCGTTTCAGCGGACGGGCGCCGAACTGTACATCATATCCTTTCGATGCCACAAAATCTTTGGCTGCATCAGTAATCTCGAGTGAATAACCCAAATCTTTCACACGCTTGTACAAGCCTTTCAGTTCGATGTCAATAATCTTGTAAATGGCCTCTTTATCCAACTGATCGAACATGATGATATCATCAATACGATTCAGGAATTCGGGCGCAAATGCTTTGTTCAAGGCTTTCTGGATCACACCTCTCGAGAAGTCTTTGTCCACTTCGCCTGCCATTTGTGTATTGAAACCGACGCCATGGCCGAAATCTTTTAACTGGCGCGTACCAATATTGGATGTCATGATCAGGATCGTATTCTTGAAATCAATCCGACGGCCCAAACTGTCTGTCAGACGTCCTTCGTCGAGTACCTGCAACAACAGATTGAATACGTCCGGATGTGCCTTCTCTATTTCGTCGAGCAAGACAACCGAATACGGTTTCCGGCGAACCTTTTCCGTTAATTGTCCGCCTTCTTCATAACCAACGTATCCCGGAGGCGCTCCAATCAGACGTGACACGGCAAACTTCTCCAAGTATTCACTCATATCAATACGGATCAGCGCATCGGCCGAATCAAACAGATATTCTGCCAGCTTCTTGGCCAGATGTGTTTTACCAACACCCGTCGGTCCGAGGAACATAAACGTACCGATAGGCTTGTTCGGATCCTTCAGTCCGACACGGTTACGCTGAATGGCTTTCACAATCTTATGCACGGCATCATCTTGTCCGACTACCTTGCTCTTCAAGATATCCGCCATTTCCAGTAGACGGACATTTTCGGCTTTAGCAATTCGCTGCACCGGCACACCAGACATCATGGCAACAACTTCTGCCACTTTGTCTTCATCTACCGTTTCCCGATGCTCCTGCATTTCTTTTTCCCACTTAGCCTTGGCCGACTCCAAGTCCATCAGATACTGTCTTTCCTTATCCCGGAAACTGGCAGCCAACTCAAAGTTCTGCGATTTCACCGCAGCCAGCTTTTCATTCTTCGTCTCTTCAATCTTGGCTTCCAGCTCTTCAATGCTTTTCGGCACTGTAATGTTCGAGATATGCACACGCGAACCGGCTTCGTCTAAAGCGTCGATGGCCTTATCCGGGAAATTCCGATCGCTAATATAACGCTCCGTCAATTTGACACACGCCGCCAACGCTTCCGGAGTATAATAAACATTGTGATGCTCTTCGTACCGGTCTTTGATGTTGTTCAGTATCTGCAACGTCTCTTCTGCGGTAGTCGGATCTACAATTACCTTCTGGAAACGGCGCTCCAACGCTCCATCTTTCTCGATGTTCTTACGATACTCATCCAACGTAGTAGCACCAATGCACTGAATCTCACCTCTAGCCAACGCCGGTTTCAGCATATTGGCCGCATCCATCGAACCGGCAGCCGAACCGGCGCCGACAATCGTATGAATCTCATCGATAAACAAAATGATATTCGGGTTCTTGGAAAGCTCGTTTAGAATGGCCTTGATACGTTCCTCAAATTGTCCGCGGTATTTCGTCCCTGCCACAATAGACGCCATATCCAGGCTGATGACCCGCTTGTCAAACAAAATGCGGGAAACCTTCCGTTGCACGATACGCATAGCCAAACCTTCCACGATGGCAGATTTACCTACGCCCGGTTCTCCAATCAATACCGGATTGTTCTTCTTGCGGCGGCTCAGAATCTGTGCCAGACGTTCGATTTCTTTTTCCCGGCCAACGATCGGATCCAGACGGTTTTCGGCCGCAGCCCGAGTCATATCTGTTCCGAAGTTATCCAATACCGGCGTATCATTGGGCGATTTCGACGGAGCAGAACCCGTATTGCCAGAAGAAGAGGAGCGAGGATTGTCACGACGAGAGAAGTTATCATCTTCATCTTCTTCGTCATCATCCGTATATCCGTCTTCGATTTCCATCAGTTCTTCGTCGTTCGGTTCACGGTCAGTATGTATGTAATCGGGTTCAGATTCTTCTCTCAACTTCTCGAAAAGCGAAGAATAAGAAATACCGGCATCCATCAGGATACGGGCTGCTACATTATATTCTTCGCGCACAATGGCTAGCAGCAGATGTTCGGTATCTGTTTGGTCTTTGTGTAGATTACGTGCTTCAGCATCGCTCATCCGCAGTACACGTTCTGTCGTTTTGCTGACGGTAATTTCCTGGGTAGAGTAATCAGAATCGACGGTATTCTTGATTTCCTGTTCGATCAGCCGTTTGATTGTAAACGGATCGACATGAAAATCCTCCAGCAATTGATAAGCTTTTCCTGAACCATCGCGAATAATACCCAGCATCAGGTGTTCGGGACCGATATACGTATTCTGTAAACGGCCGGCTTCTTCACGACTGTATTCAATCACGTCAATCAATCTTTCTGAATATTTATTTTTCATCCTTATAATATATATAGGTGTATAATAAGAAATCTCCTTTAGTTTTGCGGGCAAATATTAAAACAAGTCCATTGCAGGTTTTGCCAATTCTCTAAAACCAATATACAAATTGCAAAGATAAACTTTCTTAGGCAAACTTTCTCTTGTGGCTCTTTAAAATTTATCCGCAAACCGTTACTAATACTTCTATCAAATACTATGCCATCATCCTTTAAATAGCTTTAGAATGGGTTAAAATATAATTTTTAGGCCGAATTTCTTTCGTAATCGGCGGAAAAGCCTTACTTTAGTGCACTTTTTAATAGATTCAAAATCTAGTGTAATTAATATAAAACTAAATGGTTGATCAAGACAGAATTATAAAGATTAACATTGAGGAAGAAATGAAATCGGCCTACATAGATTATTCTATGTCGGTCATTGTATCTCGTGCTCTTCCTGATGTACGTGATGGTTTCAAGCCTGTTCATCGCCGTATATTATATGGTATGAACATGATTGGAAACACATCCGATAAAAAACATCTGAAATCTGCAAGAATTGTTGGTGAAGTTTTAGGTAAATACCATCCGCATGGCGACAGTTCCGTTTATGGAGCGCTGGTTCGTATGGCTCAATGGTGGTCTATGCGATATACTTTGGTCGACGGCCAGGGAAACTTCGGTTCAATGGATAATGATAGTCCGGCTGCCATGCGTTATACAGAAGCACGCCTTAGCAAACTGGCTGAAGAAATGCTTCGAGATATAGATAAAGATACAGTTGATTTTCAGTTGAACTTTGATGATTCATTGAAGGAACCGACTGTATTGCCTACCCGTATTCCGAATCTGCTGGTAAACGGAGCTTCGGGTATTGCCGTAGGTATGGCAACCAATATGCCAACACACAATTTGTCTGAAGTACTTGACGGTTGTATGGCTTACATCGATTCTCGTGGAGAAATTGATATAGAGGGCTTGATGCAATACATTAAAGCTCCGGATTTCCCGACAGGAGCCACAATTTACGGTTACGATGGAGTAAAGGAAGCCTTCATGACCGGACGTGGCCGTATCGTACTGCGGGGTAAAGCGGAGATTGAAGTAGAGAATAATCACGAACAGATCATCATTACAGAAATACCTTATCAGGTTATCAAATCAGACTTGGTAAAAAGTATTGCCGATCTGGTCAACGAAAAACGTATTGACGGTATTTCGGATGTGACGGACGAATCAAGCCGTGCCGGTCTGCGTATCGTTGTAGATGTAAAACGCGATGCCAATGCCCAGGTCGTTCTGAACAAACTATATAAAATGACTGCTCTGCAGTCTTCTTTCAGTGTTAATAACATTGCTCTAGTCAATGGACGTCCGCGTCTGTTGAACCTGAAAGATCTGATCAAGGCGTTTGTTGACCATCGTCATGAAGTCGTAATTCGTCGTACACGGTATGATCTGGCAAAAGCCGAAGAGCGTGCCCATATCCTGGAAGGGTTGATTATTGCTTCCGACAATATTGATGAAGTAATTGCCATTATCAAATCGTCGACAAGTCCGCAGGAAGCGATTGAACGATTAATGGAACGCTTCTCTTTGTCAGACCGTCAGGCTAGAGCCATTGTTGAAATGCGTTTACGCCAGCTGACAGGACTAGAACAAGACAAACTGCGTGCTGAATACGAAGAATTGGAAAAACAAATTGCCTACTTGAAAGAGATCCTCGAGAATGATGACCTTTGTATGAAGATTATCAAAGACGAATTGCAGGAAATCAAAGACAAGTATGGAGATGAACGTAAGACAGACATCATCTATGCTTCGGAAGATCTGAATCCGGAAGATTTCTATGCAGATGATGAGATGATCATTACCATCTCTCATATGGGCTATATCAAGCGGACTCCGCTGGCCGACTTCAAGGCTCAGGGACGAGGTGGCATAGGAGTGAAGGGATCAGAAACACGCGATGAAGACTTTATCGAATATATTTATCCGGCATCTATGCATGCGACGATGATGTTCTTCACCTCAAAAGGCCGTTGTTTCTGGCTGCCGGTATATCAGATTCCGGAAGGAACAAAGAATGCCAAGGGCCGCGCTATCCAGAATCTGTTGAACATTGAAGCAGACGATAAGGTACAGGCCTTTATCCGGGTTAAGAAACTGACTACCGACACCGAGTTCGTCAATTCTCATTATCTGTTGTTCTGTACCAAGAAAGGTATCATCAAAAAGACTTGTCTGGAAGCCTATTCACGTCCACGCCAGAATGGTGTTAATGCCATTACCTTGCGTGAAGATGACGGCTTGATTCAGGTTTGTATGACAAATGGAGATCGGGAAGTCTTGATTGCCAACAGAAATGGTCGTGCTATCCGCTTCCATGAAAGTGCTGTCCGGGAAATGGGACGTACAGCATCGGGTGTTCGAGGCATGACTCTCGACGACGATGGTATGGATGAAGTAGTCGGCATGGTTTGCATCAAAGACAAAGAAAAAGAAACGACATTGGTTGTTTCCGAACAAGGTTACGGCAAGCGTTCACATATTGATGACTACCGAATCACAAATCGAGGAGGAAAAGGTGTAAAAACTTTGAATATTACAGAGAAAACCGGTAAATTAGTGGCCTTCTTGAACGTGACGGATGAGAACGATCTGATGATTATAAATAAGTCAGGTATTACGATTCGTACCAAAGTATCTGATTTGAGTATTATTGGTCGTGCAACGCAGGGAGTACGTCTGATCAATTTAGGAAAACGAAATGATGAAATCGCTTCTGTATGCAAGGTATTGACTGATTCGGAAGAACAGGCAGCTGCTGAAAAAGCGAGCGGAGAGGCAAAAGATCAGTCACAGGCTGAAATGAATAATGAAAATATAATTCAGCCAAGAGAAGACAATTCATCCGAAGAATAATAACAAAAAACCGATAGATAAACAAATAGAATATTTATTTAAAAACTTTTATTTACAATGAAAAGAGTATTATTGACAGCAGCACTTTGTATGGCGTTTTCAGCTTCGTTTGCACAAAAGAAAGCTGTAAGTGAAGCACAGAGTTTGGCAAAGGGATCAAATCCTAATTTTGCAGAAGCCAGATCAATGATCAAAGGCGCTCTGGAAAATGCAGAAACGAAAGATCAGGCAAAGACATGGTACGTAGCTGGTTTCATCGAAGATCAGGAGTTCAGTATGGAAAGAACAAAACAAATGTTAGGTAGCCAGCCGAACGAACCGGTTATGTACACGGCTTTAGCAAACATTCTTCCGTACTTGGAAAAAGCTTATGAGTTGGATCAGCTTCCAAACGAAAAAGGAAAGATCAAACCGAAGTTTACAAAGGATATTAAGAGCATTTTAAGTGCTAACCATGTATATTACATCAACGGTGGTGCTTATTACTTCGATCAGAAAGATTATCCAAAAGCATATGATTTCTTCCAGCAGTATTTGGAAATCTCTGATCATCCAATGTTCAAAGATACTCCGACAGCTGCCCGCGATTCTAACTTCATGACTGTTCAGTTCTATGCAGCAGTAGCCGCTACTCAGTTGAAGGATTCACAGAAAGCAATTGCAGCTTTGGAACGTGCAAAGAATACAGACTATCGTCAGAACGATGTTTACCAGTATTTGTGCTATGAATACGAACAGGCTAAAGATACTGTCAACCTGGAAAAGACTTTGAAAGAAGGTATGGAAAAATTCCCGGATGAAAAGTATTATATGCTGAGCTTGATCAATAACTACATCTATTCAAACAGAAACGAACAAGCTATTGAATATCTGAATTCAGCTATTCAGAAAGACCCGAACAATGCACAGCTGTATGATGTAATGGGCCGTGTATACGAAACAGGTGTAAAAGATTATGCAAAAGCTGAAGAATACTTCAAGAAAGCAGTAGAACTGGATGGTGAAAATCCGGATATCTTGGCTAACTTAGGTCGTGTATATTACAATCAGGGTGTAAATAAATTGGGTGAAGCTAACTCAATTACAGATACTCAGAAGTATCAGGAAGAATCAGCTAAAGCTAAAGCTTTGTTTGAACAGGCTATGCCATATTTCGAAAAGGCACACCAGATGAAACCTGAAGAAAGAGATTACATGACAGCTTTACGTGGTATCTACTACAACTTGAATATGGGTGATAAGTTTGATGCTATCGAAGCAGAAATGAACAAGTAATTTTATATTGATCATTCAATAACAGAAAGCCTGCTCTTCTTTGAAGGGCGGGCTTTTTTATTTGACAAAACCACAACACTAAAAACAGAATCTACGACTGCATTTTAATCAACTTCTAATTTGCATTAAGCCTTTTCTAATTGCTTTCATGACGGCACTGTAACTGGCATCATCTATTTTTGCTGCACATTAAATGAATAAGAGAGCATGAAAAGGATGATGATTTTATCGCTGTTTACGTCAGTCTGCATATCTGTTTACGGACAAGAGATTACGCAACAGCGGGTGACACTTCAAGAGGCTGAACAGTGTTTTATGACAAACAATCTGCAATTACTGGCGGCACACTATGAAATCAGTAAAGCAGACGCGGCTATTATCCAGGCCAGACTGTTTGAGAATCCTGTAATTTCGTTTGAGCAGAATGTTTATAACCGGCTAAACGGGCGTTATTTTGACTTTGGAAAAGACGGACAGACGGCAGTAGAACTTGAACAACTGATTTATATTGCCGGACAATACAACAATCGCATAAAACTGGAAAAAACCAATAAAGAAATAGCTCAATATCAGTTTGAGGAAGTGGTTAGAACTTTGCGTAGCGAGCTCAAGAAAGACTTTATCCGTCTTTTCTATGCAATCCAGTCGCAACAGATCTATGAAACTGAAATCAGCTCGTTGGCAAAGGTTATTGAAACAGTCGGCCAGCAACAAGAACAGGGGAATATTTCCTTACTTGAGCGAACTCGACTGGAAGCGTTATTACTCTCACTCCAGAAGGATAAGAATGAACTTAGCAGTCAGATTATTGATCTGCAGGCAGCCGTTAAGCTCCTGATGGGAATGCCAGCCGACCAACCCCTCGTTCCTTCCCTGAATGAATCCTTCTTACCATCTGTTGATCTGAAACGTATTCCTTTCTCTGATTTACTGGAATTCATGCAAGTCAGGCCTGACATCAAGCTGGCTGAAGCCCAGATACAAACATCTGTAGCAAACCAGAAACTTCAGAAATCATTAGCGTTTCCCGAAGTAAGTATAAAAGGGACGTACGACAAAGCAGGAAACTTTATCAATAACTATTGGGCAATCGGCGTGAATGTATCCATTCCCATTTTCAATCGAAATCAAGGAAATATAAAAGCTGCACGATTTGCCGTAGAACAGTCTCATAAACAAGAAGAACAGGCCAGAAGAGAAGCCGAAAATGAATTATTTTCGACTTACTCTCGCTTAGACAAAGCCCTTGAGCTGTACAAAAAGACGAATTGGGGACTAACCGACAGACTGTCTGAGATAATTCGTGGAGTCAATCAGAATTTTCTGAAAAGGAATATCAGTCTGTTGGAATTCATTGATTATTATAACAGCTACAAAGAAATCTACTTGCAGATGAATCAGATCAAGCAAGATCTGTTTTTGGCAGTAGAAGATATTAATATCGTGACAGATCACAATGTATTCGTTTATTGACCTCTCATTTTAATAGGATACAAATAAAGAAATAAATTATGGAATATAAGAATTTATGGGTTTGCCTGTTGGTCTTACCCTTTGTCTTTTCGTGTGCAAAAACTGGGAAAGAAGAACAAGAAAGCGAGCGTGAATTATTCTGCCTGACAGATAGTTTGAAACAAGTCATTAGCTTAGATACTGTTTTCTGCCAGCCATTAAAACGGGAACTATTATTGAACGGACGAATAGATTTTGATATGGATAAAGTTACTCCGGTCTATTCGATGTTAAGTGGCAATGTGGTGACTGTCAATGCCGAAGTTGGTGATTATGTAGAAAAGGGTAGTGTCCTGGCGTCAATACGAAGTCAGGAAATCGCTGAACTGTCGAAAGAACGCCAGGCCGCCGAACAACAAAAACGGGTAGCTGAAAGAAATCTGCAGGCGGCAGAAGATATGTACGCATCAGGTATGATTTCTGATCGCGACAGACTGGAAGCAAGCCAGGCTTTATCGGATGCGAATGCGGAATTACAACGAATACATAAATTGTATGATTTGTATCCGACCGATCATGATACCTATTATTTACTGAAGGCTCCGGTATCTGGTTTTATTACAGAAAGGAACATCAATGCCAATCGCTCAATCCGGCCAGATCAGGAAGAAGAGCTATTTACAATTGCAGGTTTAGAAAAAGTATGGGTTACAGCAGATGTTTATGAAAGCGATATTAATAAGGTAAAAGAAAAACAGCCTGTCAGAATAACAACTTTGGCCTATAAGGATAAGGAATTTGCGGGAGAAGTGGATCGTATATACCAAGTATTGGACCAGGAAAGCAAAACGATGCGCATCCGAATCAAACTTGACAATCCAAAATATCTGCTGAAACCGGGTATGTTCGCGAATGTATATGTTACCCGGCAAGAAGACGAGCAAATGTTACCCTGTATTCCGGCAACCTCAGTCATTTTTGAGAATGGTCATCAATACGTGGTTATTGTATCTGCACAAGGATCATTCCAAAAGCAGGAAATCAGTATTTACAAGCAGAACCAAACAGTATGTTTTGTAGATAAAGGACTTGAACAAGGAGATGTTCTGGTCAATCATAATTCCCTTTTAGTTTACAATGCTTTAAAATAGTTTGACCATGCATTCATTCATTGACAAGATAATTACATTTTCACTGAAGAATAAATTCTTTATATTCTTTTGTACGGGATTAAGTATCCTTATCGGTATCGCCAGTTTCACCCATACTCCCATAGACGCCTTTCCGGATGTGACGAATACAAAAGTGACGATCATCACGTAATGGCCAGGACGCAGTGCCGAAGAAGTAGAGAAGTTTATAACGATCCCTATTGAAATTGCCATGAATTCGGTGCAGAAGAAAACGGATATTCGTAGTTCAACCTTATTTGGCCTATCTGTAGTCAACGTAATGTTTGAAGACCATGTAGATGATTTCTTTGCACGGCAGCAGGTATATAATCTATTAAATGATGCTGATTTACCCGAAGGCATAACTCCAGAAGTACAACCGCTGTACGGACCGACAGGGGAGATTTTCCGGTACACATTGCAAAGTAGCAAACGTTCTGTTAGAGAATTGAAGACATGGCAGGACTGGACCATCGAGCGAAAGCTGAGAGCCGTTCCTGGTGTAGCGGATATTGTCAGGTTTGGAGGAGAAGTAAAGACATTCG
>ERZ780013.444-NODE-444-length-13956-cov-8.6934_pt1 | contig 13956 bp, 9 predicted proteins | sample MGYA00511178_ERZ780013 | MGnify/ENA primary metagenome ERZ780013 (study PRJEB29588, sample SAMEA2149568) | human gut metagenome | biome: human gut; feature: human-associated habitat; material: faeces | place: Denmark | collected 2008/2010 ... | reverse complement strand
CATTGAACGAGAAAATCACGCAAATGCCTAAGCGACTGAAGGATGTGCTCTCTGCCATCCGTCAGGAACGAATGAAGCAGGGAAATGCGGGTGGTGGTTCGGAGGCAGACAATGAGGCGCTGGTAAATGCGTTGGACGAGGCTAACGCCAAGGACGATCTGTTCTATTATAATGCGCTGCCTAAGTTGCCGCAAGGCATTCGGGATTCCATCAGCGCAGTGGGTCCGGCACTGGCACTGCCTGTAATCACTGCCATCTGTCCTGCCATCGGAATGCTCGCAACGGGCGTGAAGGTTTCCGTTCACGGGAAGATGAACTCGCTGAACCTCATCTCCTACATCGCCGGTGATTTTGCATCTGGTAAGGGAAGTATTGACCCCGTGATTGACGCATGGACTTCGGAAGTGAAGGAAATGGACAAAATGTATCAGCAGAAGGAGGATGAATGGCGAGCCAAGAAACGTGCAGCCAAGAACAAGAAGGAGCAGCCGGAAGAGCCGAAACTGCCTGTAAGATGCTTGACACTGAACAATACGGTGGCGAATCTGGCTGAACGACTGGCGAACACGGAAGGCAAGCATGCCTTCTCGTTTACTCCGGAAGCTGACACCGTAGCGCAGAAGTGGAAATCGGCAATGAGCGACTTTTCTGTTATGTTAAGACAGGCTTACGACGGAACAAGCTATGAGCGTGAAGCAAGAAGTGCAGATGCAGTGAATGTTCATATAGACAGACTGTTATGGAACGTAGTGATGTGTGGAACGCCTGATGCGCTCTATCGTGTGGTAAGCAATTATACGGATGGTTTCCAAAGCCGTATCATCGTGGCAAAAACGCCCGATAATACCTTCACTCCACTTTCTGACAACATGTATGTAATGAACGAACGTCAGCGCGACCGCATTATTCAGATAGCTCATCTGCTGCCGCTGATGTCGGGTGAGGTAGTGCTGCCGAAGCTGGAGGAAAAGGGTAGAAAATGGCTGGAACAGATAAGACTGGAAACGATGAAAAATGACGACAAGGTGAAAGCCCGCCAGCGTTTCCGTATCTGTCCAACCACCATGCGAATGATGACCTGCATCATGCTCTGCAAGGTGGCAGAATCGCTGATTCAGAAGCATGGGTTCCAGGGCGCTGAGACACAGTTGAAGCAGAATCCGCAGTTGTGGAAGGGAATGCTCGTAAAGACGCAGACACCAACCATGCTCGAAACCTTCAATATCCTGGCAGATTATCAGTTGGATAATGCGCTTTACTTCTTTCGTAGCCGAATAGAAGATGCTTTCTCATCCAAGAATTATTGCAGTCAGTCTGCTTACGACAGAAGTCGCAGAGGTAAGAATGATTCCATCTTTGAGCGGCTGGACGTAACTTTCACCTTTGAGCAGGCAGAGCAGCAGAGCATTGCAGTTAAGGGAGCAAGTGCCACCCATGAGACGGTAAAACAGATGCTAAAGAACTGGAAACGTCAGGGTTTAATCTGTGTATTACCTGACATGCGCTATCAGAAAGTTTCTCCTACAGTCTAAAGAGGGTGTCATTAAGGGTCAAGGTCATTAAGGGTCATTAAGTTTTTCGGTTCTTAAATCAGCCTTAATGGCCGGCTTTGACCCAATTATTCATTATCAATTATTAATTGTAAATTATCATGAACATCAATATATTCCGCCGTCGCTTCACTCCATGGAGTGTGGATGGCACAATGGTTATAGGTGGCAAGATTTTCTGCGACACCTTAGAACGTCCTAACCGTCATTTGCCAGCAGGACGTTATAAGATTTCTCTCATTCCTACCAAGCAAAAGAAGGTGTCGGAGACAAAGAAGAAAAATAAGTATGAAAGAGGAAAATATGAAATTGTTATCAAGCCTGTTATTCTGTTAAGATCCAATTACGTGCCTCGTACTGTTAGGCGCAGAGCTCGCTTCGTGCCTGGCAACGGTCCGCTACGTCTGAGAAACAAGAGTATCATTCTGGGCAAGTCTCATTATACCGGAATCGTTACGCAATCAGAAGAATGCTATAATGAATTTTGCCAGTTGTTGGATGAAGAATTCAAGAGGATGAAGAAAAAGCATCTACCGTGCAGAATCAATCTGTTTATCAGGGATTGGGGTGTTGACGAAATCCCCTTCAATTATCTGCTTATTTTTCAATAATTAATATTCAATATCATGCGTAAGATAAAGGAAATCATCATTCATTGCAGTGCGACCAAGGAAGGTCGCAACTTCACCGTAGCGGATATTGACCGCTGGCACCGGGAGCGCGGAATGCGCTGCATAGGTTATCATTTCGTGATTTATCGTGACGGCAGCATTCATGTAGGCCGTGCGATAGAGGAGGTCGGCGCCCATTGCAAGGGCCATAATTCCATCAGTATAGGCATTTGCTACATCGGCGGCTTATCAAAGAAAGGTAAGCCGAAGGATACAAGAACCCGAGAACAGAAAGCGGCAATGCGCTCGCTCATCGAGCAACTGAAGGAGGAATATCCATTAGCCACGATTCATGGTCATAATGAATTTGCCAACAAAGCCTGTCCCTGCTTTGATGTAAAGAAGGAGTGGGGGAAGGAGTAGACACAAAAATAGCGGATCTGTCACAGACCCGCTATTTCCTATCATATTAATTTTTTTTAAAATTTTATTGGAAAATTTATTGTCTTATACAATGCCCTGAGCCATCATAGCCTTAGCTACCTTCAGGAAGCCGGCTACGTTTGCACCCTTTACGTAATTTACGTAACCGTCTGGCTCTGTACCATACTTCACGCAGTTAGCGTGAATATCGTTCATGATGTCGTGGAGCTTAGCATCAACCTCCTCACGAGACCACTTCAGACGCTCTGAGTTCTGGCTCATCTCAAGACCTGATACTGCAACACCACCTGCGTTGGCTGCCTTACCTGGAGAGTAGAGAATCTTAGCATCCTGGAATACCTTGATAGCCTCTGGAGTAGAAGGCATGTTAGCACCCTCGCTTACTGCGATTACGCCGTTGGCGATGAGAGCCTTGGCTGCCTCCTCGTTGATTTCGTTCTGAGTAGCTGATGGGAGAGCGATGTCTGCCTTCTCAAACCAAGGCTTAGCACCTGCAACATATTTTACACCATACTTCTCTGCATATTCCTTGATACGGCCACGCTCTACGTTCTTGAGCTCCATGATGTAATCGAGCTTCTCGCGGTCGATTCCGTCTGGGTCGTAGATGTAACCGTCTGAATCTGAACATGTAACTGGCTTAGCACCCAACTGGAGCAACTTCTCCATAGTGTACTGGGCTACATTACCTGAACCTGAAACCAAAACTGTCTTGCCCTTGATGTCAATACCCTTGGTAGCGAGCATGTTGCAGAGGAAGTATACGTTACCGTAACCTGTAGCCTCAGGACGAATCAATGAACCGCCGAACTCCTGACCCTTACCGGTCAAGACGCCCTGGAACTGGTGTGTCAACTTCTTGTACATTCCGAAGAGGTAACCTACCTCACGGCCACCTACACCGATATCACCAGCTGGAACATCCTCGTCTGGACCCATGTGACGATAAAGTTCTGTCATGAAAGCCTGGCAGAAACGCATTACCTCGTTGTTGCTCTTGCCACGTGGAGAGAAGTCAGAACCACCCTTAGCACCACCCATTGGGAGAGTAGTAAGAGAGTTTTTGAATGTCTGCTCGAAAGCCAAGAACTTCAAAATACCCAAGTTTACTGACTTGTGGTAGCGAAGACCTCCCTTGTAAGGGCCAATCGCGTTGTTGTGCTGAACGCGGTAACCCATGTTAGTCTGTACGTTGCCCTTATCATCTACCCAAGATACGCGGAACTGGATGATGCGGTCTGGAATGCAGAGACGCTCGATGAGATTTGCCTTCTCAAACTCTGGGTGCTTGTTGTACTCTTCCTCGATAGTACCGAGAACCTGACTAACTGCCTGAATGTACTCAGGCTCGTTTGGGAATCTTCTTTGGAGATTCGCGATGACTTCTGATGCTTTCATAATCTTTAATCTTTTATTGAGTTTAAATTCTTATTTTTTGTTTCTGGTTGCAAAGATACATGTTTTTCTCGAAAACACCAACAAAAAGAAAGAAAAAATGAAGAAAAAGTAGAAAAAAGTTATTTTTTAACATTCTTAACCTCGATTTGTAGCGCTTTTGTGTACGCACACCTTATTATATAAGAGACGTTTTTCGGGGTTTAAGCCTTTATCTCCGTTTTAGGGAATCTTGCATTCTGACGACTTCTGTTTATCTATCCTGCGCCATAGGGCATAAATGAGCAGGATGATAGCGTAGAGGCCGATTACCTGAGGCAGACTGATTCTTACGTTTTCGATGCTTGCTCCAGGCAGCATGCTGATCAGTTTTATGGCTGTATTCAAAAACTGGGTGATGCTGGTCAGGGCGCCTGATGTAAGGCTGATGAGTGGGGCGGCAACCGGTGCTATGGGCGCCCATAACGTGAGTGGGGAGAACAGGATTAATGCTGCTCCAAGATATAGGATGAGGGTTGCTGCGGGAATGGCGATGTAATTGGTGAGAAGTGAATAGCACGATATTCTGCCGAAGGTGTAGACGATGACCGGAAGGGTTCCTATCTGGGCTGCCAGTGAAACGCAAAGGAGTCCCCATGCCCAACGGATGAAACGGCTGCGGATGGGGAGGAGGGTGTAAAGGGGTGTGAAGAACAACAGAATGGAGGCTACGGCCAGGAACGAAAGCTGGAAACTCAACTCGAAAAGATAGAGCGGACTGATGAAGAGCATAAATATATAAGCTGAGGATAAAGTGTTGAGCGGCAGACCGGTACGATGGAAAGCTAAGCTTAAGCTGTAGGCTGAAAGCATGATGGCTGCACGGACTGCACTTGCCGGCAATCCTATGAGAAAAACGTAGGTCCAGATGGAGATGAGAGACAGGATGATGGTGTAAACTGAGTACTTTCTGCCGCCTAGCAGAAAGATGAAAAGCTGGAAGATAATGCCTATATGAAGTCCGCTTACTGCCAAGATGTGACTGGCTCCGGAAATGGAGTAACTGTTTCGGGTGTTCGAGTCGAGTGCGCTCTTGTCGCCCAGCGCCATGGCTGCGATGACTGCATAGTCTTGCTGTTTTACGTGAAGGGAAACCAGTTTGCTTTCAATATTGCTTTTATAGCGTTCGGTATTGATTTTTGCCCGTGTGAGGTAAGGCAGTTCCTGCCAGTTTTTCAGTTGTGTAGAGGTTTGGGAATCAGCTATTTGCTTGCAGGTAAGAAAAGCCCCAAGGCTCAGAATGCATAAATGAATCATCACGCATTGGGAGTAGATGAGAAACTGGTGGCTCCTGCTGAAGTAAGCTTTTTTGCTTAAAAACTTAGTAAGGAAAAAGATGATGCTGCTAAGGGCGCATGAAATGATGGAGATGATGAGCCAGAAGCGCATATTGAAATCATCATAGCCCCATTTGGCTATGATGATTCCGATCGTCAGTGTGAGGCTGATGGTCATGAGCGGGGTGAGGGGTAGCGCTTTCATCATTCCTCTTTTCTTTTAAAAGATAATTTATTTCCTATTTCTTGAATCCGAAGATGCGCTTGATGAATTTCTTCACAGCATTTTCTTGCTTCTGTGGATTTACGATAGGGGTGTGCTTGTGTGCAGCCGGCTTGTCGCCCTTTTTCTGGGCTACGCCTCTGCCACGGCCGTTGCTGCCTGGGCGAACATTGTTCTCGTTGCCTGGGCGCTGCTGGTTGCTGTTATTGCTGTTATTGCGGCGCTTCTGGCTGTTGCTGTTCTTTGGCTGCTCGCCTGGCTGGGCTGGCTTTCTGTTCTGCTGCTTTGCGTTCTGCTGCTTGTTGCCCTGCTGTGGCTGTTGCTTTGCGTTCTGCTGCTTGTTACCCTGCTGAGGCTGCTGTTCGTTGCTGCGTGGTGCTTTTTCCTGACGCTCGTTTGGCTTGTTTGGCTTGCGCTTGTGAGAAGTCTGGTCGCGGTCTTTCTGTCGGCGGTTCTTGGCACTGTTCTTTCCGGCCTCGCCGTTTTTGCCGTTACCGCGTCTGTTGTTTCTTCCGTTTGCGCCTTTCTTCTTCGGCTTGTTAAGCTTGATGTATTCAGGACCTTCGCCGCATCCCTCAGGGAGAGGCATTTTGTCTACCACCTTCTCCAGGAACTTCTCTATCTGCTGGAACCAGTACTGGTCTTCTTCGCTCACGAAGGTGATGGCTCTACCATCGCGGTTGGCACGGGCAGTACGGCCGATGCGGTGAACGTAATCTTCTGTATCGTGAGGAACATCGTAATTGATGACCATCTCAATATCATCGATGTCGATTCCGCGCGCCACAATATCGGTAGCTACGAGAACATCATACTGTCCGCTCTTGAACTTGAACATCACATCATCGCGCTCAGCCTGTTCCAGGTCGCTGTGCATGGCTCCGCAGTTTACTCCAATCTGCTGGAGGGAAGCTGCGAGTTGCTTCACCTTGAATTTGCTGCCGCTGAAGACAATGACGCGCTTCAGGTCGCCCGCCTTGAAGATGTCCTTGATGATGGTCATCTTCTGGGTTTCGTAGCATACGTATGCTTCCTGCTTGATTTTCTCGGCTGGCTTGCTGACGGCAAGTTTGATTTCTACCGGATTCTTGAGCAGGGTCTTAGCCAGTTCTTCTATCTTCTCAGGCATGGTTGCCGAGAACATGATGGTCTGGCAGGTCTTTGGCAGTTTTGACGCGATGGTCTTGATGTCGTCAGAGAAACCCATGTCGAGCATACGGTCGGCCTCGTCAAGAATGAAGAAACTTACCTTGCTGAGGTCTACATTGCCCAGAGAGATATGGGAGATGAGGCGGCCCGGGGTGGCGATGACTACATCGGCGCCCATGCGGAGGCTGCGCAACTCCTGATCGTAACGGTTGCCGTCGTTGCCGCCGTATACGGCTACGCTGCTCACGCCCTGCAGGTAGTAGCCGAAGCCTTGCATCGCCTGGTCTATCTGCTGGGCGAGTTCGCGGGTTGGTGACATGATGACGCAGTTGATGGCGTCTTTCGGATAACCGCCGTCATCGAGCTTGCTCAATACTGGCAGCAGATAGGCTGCGGTTTTGCCGGTTCCGGTCTGGGCTACACCCAAGACATCGTGACCTTCTAATATCTCTGGAATGCACTTTTCCTGTACTGGAGTGCATGTGTCGAAGCGCATGTCATATAATGCGTCGAGCACGTTGTCGTTTAAATCTAATTCGTCGAAATACATTCTTCTATAGTTTATAGTTTACAGTTTATAGTTTATAGGGGAGCATGGCTGCTATAAACTATAAACTCTTAATTATTAATTGATAATTACCTCGGTGCCTTGCGGTAGCAGAAGTAGGCTACGATGGCGAAGAGGAAGTTTGGAAGCCACGCTGCCAGAACAGACGGGAAGTTGGCCTGGATGGCGAAGGTGGCAGAAACCGTCTGCAGCATGATGTAGCCGAAACTCAGCGCAAGTCCAACGCCCAATGCTGCTCCCATGCCGCCCTTGCGCTTGCGGGCTGAGAGGGAGACGCCGATGATGGTGAGGATGAACGAAGCGAAGGAAGAGGCGATGCGCTTGTGGTATTCTACCTCGTACTGCACTACGTTGCCCGAACCGCGGTTAATCTGTTTGGAGATGTAATCGCGGAGCTCAGGACTGGTGAAGGTTTCCTGCTGACCCTTGGAATAGACCAGGTCGGTAGGTTCCATCATGATGATGGTGTCCTTCTGGGCTCCGCTCGTAATATGCTCCTTCATGCCCTGGAGCTTGCGGATTTTCCAGTTGCTCAGTTTCCAGTGATACTTGCTGTCGGAAATGGTGTCGTACTGGATGTCCATCGCTGTAAGGTGGCTTACGAGTTTCTTGTCCTGGAACTTGTCGAGACAGAATCCGTAGCCGCGTTTCATGCTGTTGTCGTAATGCTGCATATAGGCAATCACTCCCTTGTCTACCTGCAGCTGTACATTCTCGGCACTGGTATTCTTCTTCTTGTTCTTGTACATCGTCTCGAAGTTCTGCCTGATGACGGTTCCGTGGGGAATGACGTAGGCTGAAAGCCCGAAGGAGAGGGCTGAGAGCAGCACGCAGGTAATCATGTATGGGCGAAGGAGACGCTTGAAGGATACTCCCGACGCCAGGATGGCGATGATTTCGGAATTGCTTGCCATCTTGGTGGTGAAGAGAATGACCGCCACGAACACGAACAGCGCACTGAAGAGGTTGGCAAAATAGGGCACGAAGTTGGCGTAGTAATCGAAGATGATTGCGCGCGCCGGTGCATGGTGCTCTGTGAATTTTGACAGGTTCTCGTTGAAGTCGAAGACGATGGCGATGGAGATGATTAGGGCGATGGAGAAGAAATAGTAGCCCAGAAACTTCTTGATAATGTACCAGTCGAGCTTCTTGATGTACCTGAACGGGTTGAGAAACCTGAATATGCGCAGGAACCGGAGCTTGTGAGCCAGCCAGCGCACAGCCCTGATGAGCCACCCGAACTTGCGGGAAGCCCATCGGCCGGTGCGGTAGAGCCGGCGGTGTTTTCTTATTTTCTTAAAATCTTTCATGATGCTTGCTTACTTAAATTCTTCGGCCAAGCTGGTCGATGATGGAATTCTTCCATGCCACGAAATCGCCCTGCTCGATATGATGGCGGGCATCGGTCACGAGGCGCAGATAGAAAGAGAGGTTGTGGATGCTGGCTATCTGCATCGCCAGCAGCTCCTGGGCCTTGAAGAGGTGGTGGAGGTAGGCCTTCGTGGTTACGAGGTCGATGTCGCAGCCGTCTGGATCTACCGGACTGAAGTCTTTCTCCCACTTCTTGTTGCGCATGTTCATCGTGCCCTGATAGGTGAAGAGCATGGCGTTGCGGCCGTTGCGGGTCGGCATTACGCAGTCGAACATGTCTACGCCGCGCTCGATGGCTTCGAGGATGTTCTGCGGGGTTCCTACGCCCATCAGATATCTCGGCTTGTCTTTCGGCAGGATTTCGTTCACTACTTCTATCATCTCATACATCACCTCGGTAGGCTCTCCTACGGCAAGTCCGCCGATGGCATTTCCGTCGGCTCCCTTGTCGGCAATGTATTTGGCTGCTTCGCGGCGCAGTTCCGGGAAGGTGCAGCCCTGAACGATAGGGAAGAGACTCTGCTGATAGCCGTAGAGGGGCTCGGTTTCGTTGAACCGCTTGATGCAGCGGTCTAGCCAGCGCTGGGTGAGCATGAGGCTGTTCTTGGCGTACTGGTAATCGCTCTGTCCCGGTGGACATTCATCGAAGGCCATCATGATGTCGGCTCCGATGATGCGCTCGGTGTCCATTACATTCTCCGGTGTGAAGAAGTGCTTGCTGCCGTCGATGTGGGAGCGGAACTCGCAGCCTTCTTCCTTGAGCTTGCGGATGCCGGTGAGCGAGAAGACCTGGAAACCGCCGCTGTCGGTGAGGATAGGACGGTCCCAGCCGTTGAACTTGTGCAATCCGCCTGCTGCCCTGATGACGTCAAGACCTGGGCGCAGGTAGAGGTGATAGGTGTTTCCGAGGATAATCTGTGCCATGACCTGCTTCTTGAGTTCCTCGAAGTGGACGCCCTTCACGCTTCCTACGGTTCCTACGGGCATGAAGATTGGGGTCTTGATCTGTCCGTGGTCGGTGGTGATGATGCCTGTACGCGCATCGCTTGCTTTATCTGTTACTTGTAATTCAAATTTCATTTCTATTCTTTTTTATCATTTTCCTCAATGCTGAAGTCTGTAGGTTTTTTCACCTTCTCGTCGGTCAGCGCGAACTGCCAGACGTCAGCCACATTCTCTACATAGTGGAAGTCTACGCCCTTGAGATATTTCTCCGGTATTTCCTCTACGTTCTTCTGGTTCTCCCTGCACATCACGATGTGCTTGATTCCTGCCCGCTTGGCTGCCAGAATCTTCTCCTTGATTCCGCCTACCGGGAGCACTTTGCCGCGGAGGGTTATCTCGCCGGTCATGGCTGTGTTGGCACGCACCTTGCGCTGGGTGATGGCTGAGGCGATGCTGGTGGCGATGGTGATTCCGGCAGAAGGACCGTCTTTCGGGGTAGCTCCCTCAGGCACGTGGATGTGGATGTTCCATTGCTCGAAGATGCGGTAGTCTACCTGGAGCAGGTCGATGTGCGACTTGACGTATTCCAGTGCGATAATGGCTGATTCCTTCATCACGTCGCCCAGATTTCCGGTCAGGGTGAGCTTGCCTGCCTTGCCCTTGCTGAGCGAGGTTTCGATGTAGAGGATTTCGCCGCCCACTGAGGTCCAGGCTAGTCCGGTTACCACTCCTGCATAGTCGTTGCCCTGGTAGATGTCGCGGTTGAACGGCGGATTGCCCAGCAGGTCTTTTACTTCGGCAGGGGTGATGGTGTAGTTCTTCAGCTCCTGGTTGCAGGCAAGTTTGTAAGCCATCTTGCGCAGACTCTTGTCAATCTGCTTCTTCAGCTGTCTTACGCCGCTCTCCCGGGTGTAGTGCTCGATGATGAACTCGAGGGCATTCTTGTTGAAACTTACCTTTGGCGAAACCTTGTCGAGTCCGGTGCTTTCCAGCTCTTCCGGTACGAGGTGGCGCTTGGCAATCTCTGTCTTCTCTTCGGTGATGTAGCCGCCTACTTCTATCAGCTCCATACGGTCGAGGAGCGGACGCGGAATGACGCTCAGGTCATTGGCTGTGGCGATGAAGAGTACCTTGGAGAGGTCGTAATCCATATCGAGATAATTGTCGTGGAAGGCATTGTTCTGTTCCGGGTCCAGCACTTCGAGCAGGGCTGATGCTGGGTCGCCGTTGAAATTGCTCTGCGCCACCTTGTCAATCTCGTCGAGGATGAAGACCGGATTGCTGCTGCCTGCCTTCAGCATGTTCTTGATGATGCGGCCCGGCATGGCTCCCACATAGGTGCGGCGGTGACCGCGGATTTCGGCTTCATCGTGCAGACCGCCCAGCGACATGCGTACATACTTGCGCTTCATGGCTGCTGCGATGCTCTTGCCCAGACTGGTCTTTCCTACGCCCGGAGGACCGTAGAGGCAGAGGATAGGACTCTTGCCGCCGCCGTTCAGTGCTCTTACGGCGAGGAATTCCAGGATGCGTTCCTTCACATTCTCCATGCCGTAGTGGTCGTGGTTCAGAATGCGCTTGGCACGGGTCAGACTGAGGTCGTCCTGGGTGTAGGAGTTCCAAGGCAAATCTACCATGGTCTGCAGGAATCCTATCTGTATCGAATAGTCAGGACTCTGCGGGTTCAGAGTGTCGAGCTTGGCAATTTCTTTCTTGAAGATTTTGGCAGTTTCCTCGCTCCAGTTCTTCTTTTTCGCCTTCTCCAGAATCTCCTTCTTCTCCGGACTGGCGTTGCCTTCTCCCAGTTCTTCCCTGATGTTCTTGATCTGCTGCTTGAGGAAGTATTCCTTCTGCTGTTCATCGAGGTCGTAGTGGGTTTTGTTCTCAATCTCAGTCTGGATGCGTAGCAGATGGCGCACCTTGTTCAGGGATCTGATGGCAATCATGATGCGCTCGCTGAGATTTTCTTCTTTCAGCATCTTGATTTTATCCTCGATGGAGAAAGGGAGGAGGGAGCACATGAAGTTGCACTGCATGTGAATGCTCGAGAGTTCGTTGATGGCCTGGATGGCCTCATCAGTATAGTTGGCGTTTGATTTGATATAGTCTGTCGCTTCGTAATGGAAGTTCTCGTAGAGCATTCTGAAGAGTTCATCGTTGTTCTCGTCAGGCCATTTCTCCGGAAGACTTTTTACGTCAATTACTGTGTAAGGCTCTTTTTGAACGAGATGTTTCATCTGACATCTGCCCAGACCCTGGATGATGATGCTCATCTGCTCTGTGCCAGGCATCTTGATCACCTTGATGAGTTTGGCGAAGACACCTACAGGGTAGAGGTCTTCTTCGTAGGGCGATTCTGTATCTTTGTTCTTCTGGCAGAATACGCAGAATATGGTGTCTGGTTTCTTTTCCAGCATCCGGACGAGATTCAGACTTTCCTTTCTGCCCACAACGATAGGGGTCATGTTGGTAGGGAAAACTACAATATCTCGCATGCAGAGGGTAGGGTACAAACCTTCTTCCTGGTCTTCGATCAGGGTTTTCGGGTCGCCCTCGTAATCTGCAATCATTTGTATTCGGGTACTTGTTCTTCTATTATCCATTTTGTTATGATTTCTATTTTCCGTGCAAAGGTACTCATTTTTTATGAAATATCGTGGAAGATGATAGATTATTTAATAATAAAATTGCTTTTTCTATATATTAGTACCCGTTTTTATAGATGTAAGTAGCTGCTTTGCAGGTGGAAGTGGCAATTTCTGCTGCTTGCGATAAAATAAATCGGCGGCGCATTCGTTTTCTTCTGTAAAGAGACAGAAGAATTTATGGGTAATTTTCGATTTAAACAGTTTGAGATAGAGCAAGACCGTTGTGCCATGAAAGTGGGAACTGACGGCGTTTTGCTGGGTGCATGGGCGCAAGGTGGCAGGCGGATTCTGGACATCGGTTCCGGAACGGGACTGATTTCGCTCATGATGGCGCAGCGTTTTCCTGAAGCTGAGGTCGTAGGGATTGATATGGATGCTGATGCCTGCGGACAGGCGAGGGAGAATGTGATGGCAAGCCCGTTTCGCGACAGGGTGGAAATAGAATGCTGCAGACTGCAGGATTTCGGGGGAACTTCGGAAGCTGCTGAGGCTTTGGAAACTGCTGAAGATTTAAAGTCTGCCGGTGTTTTTGATGCGATAGTGAGCAATCCTCCGTTCTTTGTAGATGGCTTGAAAAATCCGGACAGTAAGAGGACGATGGCGAGACATACGGACAGTCTTCCGTTCCGCGATTTGTTTGCGGGTGTAAAACGGTTACTTTCTGATGACGGTATTTTCTCTGCAATTGTTCCCGTAGAAGTAGTGGAGCAGTTTGTTGCAGAGTCTTGTATATTAGGTTTTTATCTTATACGGAAGTGTGGTGTAAATACGGTAGTGCGCAAGCAGCCAAAGCGCTTTATGCTGAGTTTTGCCAAGCATCGCATTTCGCCTTATGAAGAGCATGTTGAAACGATGATGGATTCGCAGGGAAACCGCTCGGAATGGTATAGGAAAATAACGGAAGAATTCTATCTTAGTGAGTAGTGATTAGTGATCACTACTCACTACTTAAAGGTTCAGCTTCTTCTGTACCAGTTTGCTGATAGCTTCTACTCTTTTGCTCTGGCGCTGGATGTCTTTATGAATATCATCGCGCACGGCATTGATGTCGTTGAAGAAATCGGCAAAGGCAGACTGAATCATGTTCGGCTTGCGGTCGTTCTTGTTGGCAAATGGGTTCACCACCATCTTGATTCCTTTTTCTTCCAGGTGAACATCAATCTCTGCACCCGTCATCACAGGGTCGCCATCATAATGGATTACGCCTGGCTGACTGCGGGTGATATGGAGCTTCTTGCAGCGGAACGACTTGATCTTCGAGTTCTTGTCCAGCGTCTTGTTGAACATGTCGAAACTTACCTGAGGCGCCTCGATTACATCGAATGGTTCCATGATGACAACATCCATCAAACCGTCGCTCATGGATGCTTGAGGGGCAATATAGGCATTGTTGCCATACTGAGATGCGTTGGCACAGGAAATGAGGAACGCCTTATACTGCTTGGTGCCCGTCTCGTCCTCCAGCGTGTAAGTCTCAGGCTTATACTTCAATCCCTCGCGCAGGATATTTTCAGCATAAGTGATAGGACCACGCTTGCCGCTCTCGGCAAACTTCATGCTGACGAAAGCGTCAAAGCCCATGCCGCAGGTGCAGAAGAACGGGTGGTCGTTGATGACACCATAATCCAGATCTCTAATCTGGCATTGGTTGATGACCTCTATGCATTTCTTCAGGTTCATTGGGAGCAGCAGATGTCTTGCCAGTCCGTTGCCCGAACCGCAAGGCAGAATGCCGA
>ERZ780013.430-NODE-430-length-14319-cov-4.72252_pt1 | contig 14319 bp, 12 predicted proteins | sample MGYA00511178_ERZ780013 | MGnify/ENA primary metagenome ERZ780013 (study PRJEB29588, sample SAMEA2149568) | human gut metagenome | biome: human gut; feature: human-associated habitat; material: faeces | place: Denmark | collected 2008/2010 ... | reverse complement strand
CCCTCTGGGGGGAGGCCGACATAGACTGGTCAATTTTATTGCCAAATCTGTCAAATTTCAATCCTCGCCCTCCGTGGGGAGGGCGACAAGACTCTTCAAGCGGTTCTGAACTTAACATTTTTATTTCAATCCACGCCCTCCGTGGGGAGGGCGACGCAAAAGCGGAGGCGCACAGCGTGGAAGTACCCGTATTTCAATCCACGCCCTCCGTGGGGAGGGCGACATTTGCCGTGTTTAATCTTTGTCACTTCGGCGGTTATTTCAATCCACGCCCTCCGTGGGGAGGGCGACCGATACGCCCAACCCCTCAAGACCATATGCCCTGTTATTTCAATCCACGCCCTCCGTGGGGAGGGCGACATTGACACAGTACTCATAAGCGTCCACTTTATTGTTATTTCAATCCACGCCCTCCGTGGGGAGGGCGACCGTATTTTACCGAACTCATCGACGAAAGCTCGTCATTTCAATCCACGCCCTCCGTGGGGAGGGCGACAAAGGAAAAAGCGCGCATTGCGTCCGCGATAAACAGAATTTCAATCCACGCCCTCCGTGGGGAGGGCGACAGAACAAGATATATAACTGACACAGTTATTGAAAATTTCAATCCACGCCCTCCGTGGGGAGGGCGACTAAAGTCCGCCCACTCGTTTTTGATGCTCTCGGTATTTCAATCCACGCCCTCCGTGGGGAGGGCGACGCCAAAATAAGGCTTCTTTGGTATCTGCTTATCATTTCAATCCACGCCCTCCGTGGGGAGGGCGACGGTGTTCCCGGTTATTCAAAAGCGAATAATCAGTATTTCAATCCACGCCCTCCGTGGGGAGGGCGACAGCAATTCCATTAACGCTGAGGGCAGAGCACTCCAATTTCAATCCACGCCCTCCGTGGGGAGGGCGACTCTAATATATTTTCTTGTTTCTTCATATCCTGTAATTTCAATCCACGCCCTCCGTGGGGAGGGCGACACGGCACAAATATTTTTGAGGGCGATATAGTAAAATTTCAATCCACGCCCTCCGTGGGGAGGGCGACAATCAGACGCGACATCTGCGCGGTATCGTAGGTAGACATTTCAATCCACGCCCTCCGTGGGGAGGGCGACACAAGTTCGCGGGGCGTGAGAATGTATGGGCGTATAATTTCAATCCACGCCCTCCGTGGGGAGGGCGACCTCGTCAAATATATCCTGCTTATCAAATGTAGCTTCATTTCAATCCACGCCCTCCGTGGGGAGGGCGACCGGATAGCGCAGAGCCGAAGTCGATAACAGAATTATTTCAATCCACGCCCTCCGTGGGGAGGGCGACGGTCAGTAACCTGACAGAAGACGAAATAAACGCGCTATTTCAATCCACGCCCTCCGTGGGGAGGGCGACACACCTACAACTATTACTGTCCGACGATAATTAATTTCAATCCACGCCCTCCGTGGGGAGGGCGACAAAAGCGGCGAGTTCGTTGAAGCATGAGGAAAGATTTCAATCCACGCCCTCCGTGGGGAGGGCGACGACCTGATGCGAAAAACAGAGGTCAAAGACAAGGATTTCAATCCACGCCCTCCGTGGGGAGGGCGACGTTAGCGACCTGACGGAAGACGAAATAAACGCGCTATTTCAATCCACGCCCTCCGTGGGGAGGGCGACAGAAACCAGCTCTTCATATATTCTTTTATATTCCATTTCAATCCACGCCCTCCGTGGGGAGGGCGACATTACCTTATACGAAAGCTTACACCGTTAGAATGCATTTCAATCCACGCCCTCCGTGGGGAGGGCGACATGACCCCGAGCTGTTAGGAGGTAATAACAATGCGTATTTCAATCCACGCCCTCCGTGGGGAGGGCGACTTCGCGGCAAGCGAACAGATAACGGCGAATGGGTTATTTCAATCCACGCCCTCCGTGGGGAGGGCGACTAATATACGGCGGAGGGTGTCCAAAGATAGGATTATTTCAATCCACGCCCTCCGTGGGGAGGGCGACCTTGCTAAAAGATGTGATAGGTGCGGAAAGTTTTACATTTCAATCCACGCCCTCCGTGGGGAGGGCGACATAAAGGAGGTTTAACAGTGCACGAAGCAATGATTGAATTTCAATCCACGCCCTCCGTGGGGAGGGCGACGATAATCATTTTTAATTAACTAATTTATTGTAAAGATTTCAATCCACGCCCTCCGTGGGGAGGGCGACGCGGCGAGCACCGTGCCCTCGGACGGGAGCAGGCGATTTCAATCCACGCCCTCCGTGGGGAGGGCGACTGCAAAAATATACAAATATGCAATGCTATGCTTGTACATAGTGCATATAAAACTATATATTTTTGCGACAGCTGTGCTTTTTACTTGACTTAAACAGTCGTAAAAGCACGGCTTTTTCGGTGCGAACATACGGCACTTTTTATGATCGATGCCGTTTCGCACTAAAGCATAAGGAGTCCTTCCGGCTGATATCCGGCCTTGGCTCCGATATGCTCTATTTTTGTCTGATAGTTGTTCCCGAGATTATAAAATCTCAGACTGTCCTTTTCGGTGTCAATGAGCTGTTCGAGCTTGTGCTTTACTAATCTGTATTGCGCGGCATCCAATACACATTCAAATACACTGTTCTGAACCCGCTGACCGTAATTCACACATTCTTTCGCAACTTTTCGAAGCCGCTTTCTGCCGCCGGCGTCTTCGGTGTTGACATCATAGGTTATCAATACGAGCATAACGCACCTACTTCCACAGGAACGGGGGATATTCGTCAATGTCGCCGCGGATGTAGCGCGCTAACAGAAGTGCCTGAATATACGGCACGAGCCCCCATTGTATCTTCTCTTTCAGGAACGGGTGAGTCAGGTTTTCGTCCCGCCTCGATTTCCAAAGTTTGAAGAACGATCGCCGACCGTCATCGGTGAGGAGTACGGCGCCGCTGTCTGTTTTCACAAACATATTGCTCTGAAACGAGCGGTTGTTTATTCCGCTGAGCACAAATCTGTCGGCAAACGACGGGCGCAGTTCTTCCATAAGGTCGAGTGCGAGCGATTTCCTGCCCGAGCGGTCGGTGTGCATCATGCCGACATATGGGTCAAGCCCTACGCTTTCAAGTGCGTTCGCGCAGTCGTTTGCAAGCAGACTGTAGGCAAATGAGAGAAGCGCGTTCACGCAGTCGAGCGGCGGACGACGGTTTCGCGTCTCGAAACCGAAACATGGGTCGGGGTTGAGTATAAGCTCGTCGAATACCGAAAAATATGTGCTTGCCGCTTCACCCTCAATGCCGCGGAGCGACCCGTCGTCCGTGCAGCTGCGAGCCGTGTATACGGATTCTTTCAGCTTTTCCGATGCGTCTTTTACTTTCCCTGCATCAATGCTCATCGGGTGGTCGCGCAATGAACGCTCCAATACCCAGCGGGAGTTGAATATCTTTGCAGTGATGAAATTTTTGGCTGTCTGCAGGCTTTCACTCGGACTGTCGGCGATGCGGTATTGCTGCCTGCGCAGCAGCACATTGCCCTGCACTCCGCCGTCGACTCTCGCGAGGAACCGTCCGCTTTGAGAGAAGAATGACAGCGACTTGTTTTGCTCTGCACATTTGCCCATGAGAGCCGGGCTCGCGCCCATGTATGAAAAAGTCACTATCTGTTCGAGACTGTGCAGAGGGAATCTGCCCATCTCCGCGCCGTCCTTTTTGACAACAACATTTTCTCCGTCGAGCGTCAGATAGGCGTCGGGAGTCAGAATATAGAGCGAGTTCATAAGCTTTTTCAATCGAAGTCACCGTCCTCGCCGATAGCGGAGTCTATATATTCCGCCGCGCTTTTGTTCTTGCACAGGGCAGGGAGACAGAGCTCCTTGAGTGAACAGGCGTTGCAAAATTTGCCTGTCTTGACTTTGGGCGTGTAGCCGCGGCTCATGTAGCTGTGCATCTCGCTGACTGCATCTTTCACCGCTTGGCGCAGTTCGGCGTTTATATAAACTTTTTCGCGCCGATGCGTCTCACCGTAGAACATATATCCGAGTTCAATCTCGACTCCGAGCATCTCTTCAAGGCACATTGCCTGCGCGCACAGCTGAAGCCTGTCGGCATCGCCCGCTTTAGAAGATCCGCTTTTGTATTCGATCGGCGTCGGCATCCATCTGCCATCGCGCCCGCGCAGTTTCGCGCCGTTTTCGTCATCGCGTCTGAATTCGACAACGTCGCATTCTCCGCTTATTCCGAGCTCTGACGAGAATACCCGCAGAGCCCGGACTGTTATCAGATCGCCGCGCTTTTCGCTGAGCGACGGGTCGTGCGCCCGTTCGTGGAATATTTCACCGTTTACAGTGCGCAGATTTTCTGCCCAAAGTCCCTCAATGTGAATGAGAGCCCAACGTCTGCGGCAAAAAGCAAAGTGCTGTATTCCGCTTATTTGCAGAAAATCACACTCCCTGTATGTCATTATACTCCCTCGATGATCTCGGGCTCAAGCCCGGGAAGCTCATCTACAGATATAATATAGTCATCCGCGCTTGAGGGGATGTTGACATCGGGCTTCAATTCAACGTGAACGCTGCGATGTACCTTGCTGCTCGAATACTGACCGTCCTTGCAGTTGTGTTTCCACCAATAGACGCGCAGAACCTCCATCGAACCCTCTGGGCGCGCCGAAGAAGCGTCGTTGAGAAACAGCGTGCGCAGGCACTCTTTTATAATATCCGCGTCTTCTTCTGAAAATCCGGTCTTCTCGGCGAGCTGAACATTTATCGAGCCCTTTATCTCGTAGAGACCGAACTGGACGAAATGCTTCTGACCCATTGTGTCGGAGGAACGCGCCGAAGCGTCCTTGCCGTCCTTGACGGGCTCACCGTTGACGCTCTTGGTTATCTGAATAGAGCGAACCTCTATCGGTGATACGCTGACGCCCTGATGTATGCTGACCGGACCGCGCACGCCGACCGATACGCCGCTGCTGCCTTTTGACTTGAAAGCGAACACCTGACCGAATGAACGGACATCGAGCCACTTTTCGCAGGCTTCTTTTGCGTATTCGTTTATGTCTTTCGTCTTTATGTTGCTTGACGCGCGTTCGCTCAGGCTCTTGCAGCCGTCGTCGCTGCGGTCTGCGGACTGGACGAATATGTCGTTGCCGAGATACTGCATTCTGTTGCGTATTTTGCGCTTGATGCAGACATCGGACATCTCGCCGTAGCCGGAGTAATCGGTGCGCGGGCGGTTGCCGTTGAGCGGATCGCCGTTTACATTTGCCTGGTTTGCGGATACAAGAACTACGAAATCGATTTTGTTGTTAAGAGCTGCCATTTTAATTTTCCTCCTCGTTGGTGCTTTCTTTCTTTGTGTAGAGTTCACTGCGCTGCAGGTAATAGCCCAAAAGGTAACTGTCCTCAAGCTGGCGGTTGAGGTCTTTCTCGTCGAATTCGCTCAGATGACCGAAAATCTCGCCGATGAGGTTGTTGTAGTATATTCTCATTCCGGGCGAGAGCTTTGCAAAATATGGATTGAGACTGTCGCGGATTATGCGTGAGGCGTACATCGGTCTTTCGCAGAAAACCGACTGCATCCTTATTGCGTTCGGCTCTCTCTTCTCGTCTCTGTCATAGGTGTCGCGCTCGACCTTTTCCATGACCGCGAGCAGACGCCCGAACTGATAGCTTCTGTCTTTCTTGTCTTTTTCAAGGGCCATTTCCCATTCCTCCTTTTTAGTAACGGTCCTGTATGCATATATAACCGCACAAGCGTTATAGAGAATTTTTATGCGGTTTGATTTTGTGTCGTAGGCGAGCGGCATCGATGCTCTGTGCATCAGCGCGCGGACGATGTCCTGCGGTATAGGCGCTTGGTCGATAACACTGTGGAGCAGCCTTTGCGCCTGCTCGCGCATCACTCGGTCGTCGACGCTGAGTTTCCCGTTCTGCTCTGTGCCGAAGGCGCACTTGACTATTTCCCATATTGACGGGGACTGATAGCCGAACTTTCCGCTTGACCAGTAACAGTGCTCCTTCCAGAACGCGAGACGGTTCAGGAAATCCGAACCTTTCAGCTCATTGTAGTATGTTATGGAGAGTCTGCCTGTTGTGGCGGCGTCAAACGACGCTATAACAATATCGTCCTCCGCCGGAAGCTTGTCCTGCCATCCGCTCAATGCCTTTTTCAGGTCGGCTTTGTAGTCGGTCGGAGTAGCCGGAAAATCTTTTTTCTCTTCTTCGTCGCTGTAGTTGGGCGTCAATGTTTCGGAGTCCTTGAACAAGGATGTATCTCCCTTTGGATTCCAACAGACGAAAGTTCTGCCGCCTATTATAATTCCCTGATTCGCCGCAACCCAGGCGAGAGCGTTGTGCGCTTTCTGAGAGGTCTCGTATCCGATGGTAGCCGCCTGCTGTGAGTCGGTGAAACGCCCTCTGTAGGTGAAATTTGAGCTGTCGTTTGCCGATATGAGCTTTGCGCCGTATGCCGATGCAACGGTTCCTTTCGGATGACTTTCGGTTATGCGTTCGTCTTTGCCCGATATCATGCAGAGCTTTTTCGGGGCTTTATTCTGCAATGAACTGTAGTATCCGATAAATGCGTCAAAAAGGCTTGTGTCTTTATAACACGCATCATTGTCGCCCGTGTTCATAACGCGCCAGCGAATTAAGCTTTTATCATACTTGCTCAGTGGCTTTCCGCTCTCGTCAAGCTCTATAATATTTTCGTCGGCGAGGTCGTCAACTATAGTTCCGCTCTCGACATAGGCGAGTATCGCGCGCACTTTCGGGTGGCTGAATTCGGATTCAGCCCATGCCCTGAGCTGGTTCAGATATGACTCGTGTCTCTCCGGCATATACGTTGCAATGTATCGCAGCTGATCGCTCAGAGGATGCGCGCATGGAGTGTCGCCAACGCGTCCGGCAGAGCGTTCGGTTGCCGGAATAATAGTCTTAGTGTTCTTTTTATCCTTGGCAACATCCAAAGCTTCTTTGAATTTTCCATATTCGTCAAGAAGTATTTCTATCTGCGCGTTCTGGATGATGTGAGATATCGGCATCAGTGTGACATGGTTGTCGAAGCTTTTTCCAACTGAATCGCTGTGACAGTCATATGTCTCAACGGCTCTTTGCCATATGCTCATTTATTCCACCTCCCCGAATTCTCTGAGCCCGATGAAATTGCTGAGTTCTTCGCCGAACGGCTTTATCGCCATGTTTTCGCGCACCGTTTTTGTTATCGTGCACTCCTCGGGTCGGGGGAATGTGATAACGCCCTTTTCCATCGTCGGGTACCAGAATCGAACGGTCATTCGGTTTTTCGTCTCGTCGGAATACGCTTCGTCCGCGTAGGTTATCCCGTGGTACATCAGCCCGAATGCGAGTTCGGGCGTCTCATCGTATGCGCCTTTGCCGCTCCCGAATTCGCATGGCTCAACATAGCCCTGACATTCGCGCGCGCCGAGGAAAATATCCCTGCGCCCGCCTTTTTCAATCATGCGCTTTGCTATGTTGTGATGCTTGTTCTCGTTGCGGTCGCCGATGAGCTCCGGGCGGTTCTCGTTCCACTCAAAATGTGCCTGCACCTGATAACGGCAGTCTTTGTGATAGGTGGAGAAGGAGAGGTCGTTCCCGCCGTTGTATTTTATCGGTCGGATGCCCTTGACCTCAGTTTGAATGGGGTTCATCACTCTGACCTTGTCGATATACCAGACGATAGTGGGCTTCCAGTAGATCGAGTGAAGAATACCCTTGAGAGCTTCGTATGTCGGGATTTGATAGCTTGCTTTTTCTCCGCCAACGCGCATTACCGGGTCGGAGAAAAGCGCGTAGTCTCCGAATACTTCAAATGTCACTATATTCGGATGTTCCATATGCTGCACACCTCCTGTGTTTATTTATAATGTGATTGCTTCGCGGCTTTCGCCGTCAAGATTGAGTCCGAAATCTTCGTTGTAGAATTCTTCGCTCAGCGCGAGCGCGATGCCGTCTGCTATGGGGTGGAGCGCACCGCTGTCCGCAAGGGCTCTGCGCTGATTTTCATAGAGCGAGACGGTGTATGCCCGCGCTTTTTTGATGAGCTTTTTGAGATACTTTATGTCCTCTTCGACCCGTTTTGAGCCGAGTTCGGTGATTATCTCTTTTCCCTCGCCGTATGGCACGATAACATCGGTCGTGCGGCTGCCGAAGACAGTGAACCTGCTCCCGGCGGTCTTGAATGCCTGAGTCAGCGCGTATTTTTCGCCGTTTGCTTTTAAATAAGGCGCGTTCGCGAATGTCCTGTCGAGCGAAAGAAGATCAAAGAGAGTGAACGGCGAACCGTCGATTTTTATCGGCATATCCTGCGCGCCGATGTCGGATTGAATATAGACCTTTTTATAGTAGGCGTATACCGCCTCGTCAGATGTAAGCCCCGACGGGTACTTCTCGGGATGATATTTGTAGTCGGACAGCAGGGACATGCACGCCATCTTGCCGTCTTTTATACTTCTGAGCATGCCGAGATCTTCGCCGCGGCAGTTTATTATGAACACGTCTGCGGCTCCGTTAAGCTCGCCGTTGCGGTTGCATCTGCCCGCCGCCTGAATCACGCTGTCGAGCCCCGCGCAGAGCCTTATCACGCAGCCGAAAGATACATCAACGCCCGCTTCTATGACTTGCGTCGAGATGCAAACCACTTTCGGCGCGTCTGGATCTGTGCGCCTTTTTTCAAGCGCGCTGTTTATCTCGGATATGACCGTCATTCTGTGCGCCATGCACATTCCGGCGGAAAGATGAAAAATCACGGTGTTTTCCAAATTCATTTCAGTGAACAGATACGCCGCTTGCTTTTTGAGATTGCATATGACAAGCAGACTGTCCGTTCTGTCAAGCTGTTCTGCGATAAATGCGGGGATTGCGTCAAGCCGCATGCCGCCCTTGTCGATTATCTGCGTGCGCCTGAACACTCGCCACAGCTCCTCGTCAAACGGCACAATATCTTTTATATTTTCTGTCATCGGGTGCGCCGTCTGTTCGAGGCACGGTTGAGTCGCCGAGCACAAGACTATAGTCGCGCCGCAAACCTCCGAAAGAAAGTTTACCGCCGTGTTGAAAAGCGACAGCATTTCGTTTGGCACGGTCTGAACCTCGTCTATGACTATCACGCTGTCGCACAGTGCGTGCATTCTGCGTATGCATGAGGTTTTCCCTGCAAACAAAGTATCGAGCAGCTGCACAAGAGTGGTTATTATCACCGGCGACGACCAGTTTTCCGTTAATAACTGGGCGCGCTTAAGCTCGTCCGCGTTGTCCTCGTCGAGAGCGACGTTTGAATGGTGCTCCGTTATGATGTTGTCGTCTCCGATGAATTCTCTTATTATCTTTGCGTTCTGGTCGAGGATACTCAGCAGGGGAGAAGTGAATATGATTCGTTTCTTCCGATGTGTTTTTGCGTGAGCCACGGCGAATCTCAGCCCCGAGAGAGTCTTGCCTGCACCAGTCGGGACATTGAGCCTGAATATGCCGGGCTCTTCTTCTGCGGCGGCGCGGCAGATGTCGGATATCTGCTTTCTCGCCCCGTCTATCGGTCTTGTGTTTGAAAATTTGCCGAGCTTTTCTTCAATGTGTCCGAGGCACTCGTCCCAATCCGCTTCAACTTGCGGGAACTCCATGCTTTCCATGAATTCCGCCGTGTCGCGCCTGTCTCCCTCGATAACTGCCGAGAGCAGAAGCCGCGCCAGCAGGCTTATCTGAAATTCATATTCTTCAGCTTGCCGCGCGCTTCTCTTCGGATTGCGCTCTCTTATGCCTTCAATAATTTCAGTAAGCTGTTCTGCGGCTTCGTTGAACTGCGATTTCAGTTCGGCGTCTGAGAAGCAGTATTTGTTGAAGTTTTTCTTCGCCTCGTCATAGTCGATGCCGTCTTTTGTCAATCTGTGTTCAAAGCCATTTTTGTGGTCGTCATTCACCGCGTCAAACTGCCCGTGATGCGCGCCGACCGCATAGGCGAGAAGCTCGCGCACCTCGTTGTCAACGCCGTCGGACATCTCAAAAATATATCTGACCGCCGCGAATGTGTGGTTCACTTCGCCGCGCCGGAGCGTGTTGCCGGGCTGTATGTAGTCGAAGAACTTTTTTGTCGCCTTGCCTAAATCGTGAATCTTCCCGCAAAAACTTCCGACTTTGTCTAACTCGATACATCGGAGCGCCTCTGCGACATATTTCCCGCTGTTCTCGTTGTGAGCTTTCAGTGTTTGTTCGTCATATTCCGGCGGTTCGGATTTTTCAACGAGCCGCAGGTGAGCTATAGGCTCCATTGTCTCACTCCCCGTATTTTGTTTGTTTCACCATACATTTTATAGAGAAAATTGTCAACTTAACTGCAAAAACGATGCGATTTTTGTCGAAAATGATGCAAAAGCAAAAAGTTTAGTTCTTCTTTATAACAAAGCTCCCGACGCTGTCGTCGCCGGGCGAGGCGATGACATTCATAAACGTGTTCTTCGACATAACGGCAAAATACCCGCTTGTTTCAAATTTTTCCGGGAAATGCTTTTCGATTTTTTCGAGCGCTGATTTCAGCGCGAAAACAGCCGCCACACCGTGCTTGCAGATGCCGCACGCCCAGCAGTCGCAGGTGATGTTTGCAATCATGCCGTTCTTGTAGTCAAATTCAACCTCGTGCAGCTCGTCCGTGCCGACTATCGCGTGCCCCTTGCCGTCTTCAACGCTGAGATACAGAACCTCGCCGCAGTTGAAGTCGGATTTGCCTACCATTATCGTGTGCTCGTATGCGCCCATGCCCTCGAGATCGTCGAGGCTATAGAACTTGTTTTCCTTCGCGCTCGCGTATTCCTCGTCGGGCTTGGCGGGAGCTTTGAAGTAGGGGAGTATCTTTCCGAACGGCACGGTATTTTTGTCAAAAGAGAACAATTCGTCGCCGACATAGCAGAACTCGCCGGAGATATCCGTGTCGATTTTTGCGATTACTCTTTTGTAGTCGGACAGCTTTATCTTGAATGTGTACGACACATCGATAACCTTGCCGCGCTTGCCCTCGAGCTTGCCGTCAACATAGACGAGGTCGCCGACATGCAGGTCGAAAAGATTGTTGTAATATGTGCAGTCGAAGCCGCGCTGCGGGAAATAGACCCTCACGAGCGATTCCCTCGCGGGAGCCTCTTCGGGAGCTTTTGTCTCGATCTCGGGAGCTTTCTTTTCAACTTCTTTTTCCGCAGTAAAACCTATCTTGAATTTCATATGTATCTCTCCGTTCCTTATTTTCTGATTCTATTCTATCACGGCAGGTGTGTCAAAAAACGGACAGTAAATCTCAAAAGCCTTGTAATTGACGGCATTTGCGCCGACTTTGTCTCTTTACGACGACAAACGGGATGCAAATCGGGGAGGCTTATCAATTTAGCTGTAGCAAGGTAAAAGCAAGCGACCCAACCGGTCTTTATAATCAAGCTTTCAATAGCCGCGCCGCAGTATCCGAAATCTATCTGGGAAAGGCGGGCAACATCACCGAAGCGTCGCCGACTGGGAGTCGCGAGTTATGTATTTCGAGGCCTCGTTGAGCGGCTTGTAGGGGTCGGCGACCTCGACGACCCTTTGATGCGTGAGCGTCACGGTTTTTTTGGAGATGATGCAAGCAAAGCAATCCTTTAGTCACTTGCCACTATTATAGATTTTTTAAGCAGGCGAACGAAGTTCTGCCTATGATCCGTAAAATAAGTTTTTGCAAAGATCCCGTGCCGCTGTCGCGGCAGCGGTGCGTCGAGTCGCCGCACCTTACAAGGTGCTTATCAATAAAATTGTGCAAACTCCGTGGGCGGATGATATCTGTTCTTACATCATTGTGATAATTCGCAATATTGATACGACTGTCTATATCCTATACCCACACCCGCGCCCTCCAACTTATCAACACATCCCTATCTCATGTCGAAATGAAAAAATCCTACCCACGAAAGCCGTTGATAGGATTTGCTGTTTTATTTGTTCTGTTTATTTATACTGTGCGAGCACATCCGACGCGAGGGCTGTGAGCTCGTCTTTTACACTCTCGGGGGAGAGGACTGTCACATCTGCGCCGAAGTTCATTATCCATGTCAGGAACACGGGGCTCACAAACACTTTTACGCGCATGTCAAAATGTGTGTCGGTGATATTTGAAAACGCAGTGTCGAAGCCGAATTTGTCTATCATGACATTTGCGAGCTTGTTTTCGCAGCGGAGCGTGACCGTCTCTTCGCGGCCGCCGTACATTCCGAAGGTCTGCTTTGAATAGAGCGCCATATCGAAATCGGCGAAGAACTCCGCGCCGTCGCGCTTTTCTTCGGTCGGCTGAATTTTTGTCATCTTGTCGACCCGGTAGTGCTTTATCTTGTTCTCGTCCGAGTCGTAGCCTATCATATAATAATTTTCATCATCCCAGGTCAGCGCCCACGGGCTGATACGATATATTTTGCCGTCGTGGCGCAGCTTCTTCTGCTTGTGCTCGTCCCAGGTGAAATATTGAAACGCTATCTTCGCGTCGCGGTTTATCGCGTCTTGTATGTAGTCGACGGCGTAGTAGATGCTCTCGTTCATTGCCTTGATGCGGTTCGAGACAAAGACCTGCCTCTGCAGTTCCTGCGCCTCATATCGGCTCGCAAAGCCTTCGATTTTCTTTATCAGCTCGTTGCTCTTCTTGTGCGTGATGAAGCGCGAGGACTGAACCGCGTCGACAAGAAGCTTCAGCTCCGGCAGCTCGAATTCGCGGCTGATGACATGATAAGTCACGCTCTTGCCCTTCCTCTTTTCGATGTCGAGGCCAAACAGGCAGAGAACATCGATGTCATCATAGAGCGTCTTGCGCTCCGCGTCGATGCTGTATTCGCCCAGCGCATCCGATATCTCGGCGAGCGTCATCCCGTGCTCGTCGTCCGTGTTTTCGAGCAGGATCTTCATCAGATAGAGCAGCTTTATTTTCTGGTTTGATTTTTTAGCCATTTTTGTATCCTCCGATTTGATTTACGGATATATTATAAAATATTTCGTGTACCAAAAAACGGACTCTGCAAAGTTATTATACGGCATATTACCAAATTTTGCAATGAGCAAAATGCTATTTTTTGTCAAAATAAAGTTCGCTATTGAAAAAGCGCTTGATAAAAAACGGAACATGATAAAATGAAATAAAAATTACAGCAAAAGGAGAAAATTATGGATCTTGTTATCGGCATTATTTTTGATGTTATCGCAACTGCGGCTTCGGTGTACCTGTTTATCTTTGGATATAACAGCGAGTATGAGGCGGCGACCATTATCGCTCCGGTGCTCATTTATATCATCTGGAGCAGACGCGCTCAGATGATAAAGACACGCAAATGGCGTGAGTCGATTGAAAAGCAGATGAAAAACAAAGACGAAAAAGAGTCATAACCAAATAAAAAGCGGCGGCAAACCACTCAAGGCTTGCCGCCGCTTTTTATTAACTTACTTTGCGAATGCGTCGTTGTGGGTCAGCGCGAACCAGATTTTGCAGAACAGCTCGCTCTTTCCGCAGACATAGAGAATCGAGTCGGCGAAAAGCTTGACTACATTGCCCCAGTCGAAGAAGAACTTGTTCTCCGCCTCCGGTGCGCCGTCGTAGTCGAGGGTGAACGCCTGGGTGTAGAGGATACCGCCCTCACCGAAAACCTCGGCGCGGACATAGCTGCCTATCTCGTCCGAGTAGTCGTCGAGGTCTATCTCGGAGCCGACATGAATGACCTTGCCGTCCGCTATCCAGTGAATTGTCAGATGGTTTTCTGCGGTTATCGCTATCGTGTCCTCCTTGTCGTCAACGGCGATGTTTGTTATCGTCGGCTGAACAAGGTCGGGCGATGCGTACCACTGGCCGTTCTCGTCCGCGACATTATAGCCTACTTCCTTGCTGAACTGTTCGAGCTCGGGGGTGTTCTTTATATATCTGCTTCCCGCGAAGAACGCGCCCTGCTTCATGCATTCCTTGAGGTTGTCTACCGTGTTCGAGGGCATGAGCATTATCGTCCAGCCGTTGTCCATGGCGGAGAGGCGATGCGCGTCGGAGCTTGCAAAAGCAAAGACGTTGCGCCCAGAGGGTATGACCTTCTGGAGCAGGATATCCCAGAGCTTGCGGTCGTGGCGGGTGCGGTAGTCGCCCTTGGAGTTGACATCGATGCCGAGGCAGGAGGGATACATCTTGAGCAGGCGGGCGAACTTATTTATGTCGTAGTCGTAGTCTTCGTTATAAGCCTTGTCGAAATCCTTTTCGTTGCGCGCGCCCGTGTATTCGCCGGGGTGGTTGATGACCGAAAGACCGCCGAGCGCTTCAACGTTCTTTATCGGCGTCTCGTAGTCGCTCGTGCCACCCAGAACGCCGGCGC
>ERZ780013.428-NODE-428-length-14345-cov-3.02526_pt1 | contig 14345 bp, 10 predicted proteins | sample MGYA00511178_ERZ780013 | MGnify/ENA primary metagenome ERZ780013 (study PRJEB29588, sample SAMEA2149568) | human gut metagenome | biome: human gut; feature: human-associated habitat; material: faeces | place: Denmark | collected 2008/2010 ... | reverse complement strand
CAAAAAGGTTATTCTCGGCCTTTCGGGCGGTGTCGATTCCTCGGTCGCGGCGGGACTTCTCTCTCGCGCCGTCGGCAAACAGCTCACCTGCGTTTTTGTTGACCAGGGACTTATGCGTAAGAACGAGGGCGATTTCGTCGAAAAGACATTCACTTCGCTGTTCGATATGAATTTCGTGCGTGTAAACTGTCAGGACCATTTCATAAATGCCCTTAAAGGCGTTTCCGACCCGGAGCAGAAGAGAAAAATCATAGGCACGGAATTTTACAAGGTGTTCTGGGATGAGATAAGAAAACAGGCCGAGAAGGGCTTTTTTGCACAGGGCACCATATACCCCGACTGCATAGAGTCCGGCAAGGGCGATGCCGATAAAATCAAGACGCATCACAATAAGGTCAAAATGCCCGACGACGTTGAATTCATCGACGTTATTGAGCCTCTTTCAAGCCTGTTTAAGGATGAGGTCAGAGCAGTAGGCGAAAAGCTCGGAATTCCGCACGAGCTTGTCTGGCGTCAGCCGTTCCCGGGTCCCGGTCTCGGTGTCAGAATTATCGGCGAGATAACAAAGGAAAAGATTGAAGTTCTCCAAAATGCCGATTGGGTGCTACGCGATGAAATGGCGAAGAACGGTTATGAAAAAAACCTCGCACAGTTCTTCTGTGTGCTTCCGGGAGTCAATACGGTAGGCGTTATGGGCGATCACCGCACATACGATAACCTTGTGACAATCCGCGCCGTAACAACCGACGACTTTATGACAGCCGATTGGGCGAAGATACCGTACGATATTCTCGCCAAGGTTTCAAATCGTATCACAAACGAGGTAAAACACGTAAACCGCGTAGTTTACGATATAACCTCCAAACCCCCCGGCACCGTCGAGTGGGAATAATATCAAGAGTGGCGTAAACCCGCATAAACACTGGACTTTCGGCTCTCAAATTCCAGATTTGATAGCAAAATGATAGCAAACCATAAAACGACTTTATTCTAAGTGTTCTATCGGTTTGCAGGTACAATTATCTTAATACTATAAAAGGCATTACCGACTTTTTGCAGTCGGTAATGCCTTTTTTGCGTTTATAGTGATTCTTCTGCCATACATTTGATTTCGATTCTACTAGCGTTATCTCTATGAGCTTTACAATAGGTGTCGACAATGTTTTCTATACGCTCCGTGTGCTCGGGAACGAAACAAACAAGGAAGAGATTCAAGCTACGCTTGATCGAATCCTTGGTGAAATTTGATTCGAAATGCTTTAAATATTGTAAAATTGGTAATAGCGCTTAGGGGCATCGCATTCTTGCGGTGCCCTTGTTATATACGATATATTATATTGAAAAATGTCCCCTTTTGTGGGGTTGTGTTGAATTTGCAGATCAAATACTGTATAATGTATGTATTACAACATTTCTAAAACACGCCCAAGTGGTGATTGGTAAAACGCCTACCTTTATGGTGATATTATCACTCTTAAAGTAGGAAGAACGGGTTCGATTCCCGTCTTGGGTCCATAATTATTTGTTAGGAAGAAAATATGAACAGTCGAGCATTTAGAGAATTTAAAACAGGAGTGGGCCAAGCAAACCATTTTCTTATAACAATAATGATCGGTTTGGATGCCGTTGAAGATGGTGCTGAAAAAAGAGAGTCATTCAAAACAACGTGGAATCCGGAAAATAGAACAAATTCCGTTGTTAGGAGTAAAACATATGCTATAAAATCGGCGTTGGCGTGGACTGTTGATAATCTTGATATGTATTTAAGACTTTGCAATCGTGAGCCAAGACTTTATGGCGATGCTGAAAGCGCTGAGATAGCAGATACAGGACATAGTATATACAAAAAATTTCGGTGCGTCATTAACAATCACAAAAAAATTGCATTAGATAAAAGTGCTTACGTGGATTTGCTTATTAGTTGGCGCAATAATACTGTCCATTTTGATGCAGAAAACCAGCTAATGCATGCGTCCCTTGATTATTTTAGGAATATACCTGCCGATGATGTGGTTGTAAACAAATATCATTTGGATGTGAATCAAATGTTGGATCGTTTCAAGAGAGGCGAGTGTCCAACTTTCAAAGAAATGGCAACATTAATCAGTATGACGATTCATTTCGTAGAGGAACTTGACGGTATTCTTCTACGTGATATGGATCAGTATCGTTTTCTTGAAATCAGCCTAATTAAACTGCTTAAATCCGAAAGGGAAACGAGCGCTCTTAGTTTTAGAAATACCACACCAGAAAAAAGGAAGAAGAAAATTATACAATTGTTTGTTGCAGCGGGTATTTCTGAAGATTTTTATAACGAAGACGGCGAACGTTTTCTTGATGAAGTTGTTAACCTAAAGCAAGACGAATTTATACGTAAAGTCCAAGAGAAGCGTAAAGAGGAAGAAAAGAAAGCAGAGGAAACAAATGAAGAATGAAATTTCTTTGTTTATGAGGGGGCATAATTGTGTTGAATTCAGTTCAAAGAGCGGCATATGAATTAATACAAGCCGATGCACGGTTTCTTTGTACCTTAACTGTCATTCAAAGGAACGCAAAAAATATCAATAGTAACTATATTATGATGAGTCAACCTTATATTGGTCTGTTTACAGACGGAGCAGAACAATGGTGCCAAAAGCTTGGATTAGGTGCGCCCCAGTTTACTGACACAGAGAAAACATATTACACAGCCTTGCGTCAAAGTCATAAGCTCTATGAAATGTCATATTCAGATTACTTGTCGGCTTTGATGATGAAGTTTAAGGCAAGCGATGATCACTTTTATAAGATCCGTAGCCTTCGTGAAAAGTTATTTGGCTATTACAATGTGGGTACTGATCTGTGTAATGGTCATTTCTGCGGAAACACAATTTTGTGCGCATTGTATACTCCGGTAGATACTTTGAATGGCAAGAAAATCGGTTCTTGGATTAGAGATATTAGCGTGGTGTCGGGAAAACTTGCAGGCCTTTTTGATTGCCAGGACTTCCCGCCATACAACTATGACGATAGTATTTTGGTAAAATACGAGGATTATCATTTTTACAAGTATTGTCCCCTAAAAACCAAAACGGATCTTGGCTTCGTGCTCTTCTCAATTCTGTGCAGTGTCAATTATGCTATTGAGTTTATAGATCAATACTTTGTTGAGGAGATTCCGCAAAAATTCAAGTTTGCATATCTTCAGTATTACTATATTTGTGATTTTATAAAAGAGCTAAATGCCACAAACGGAACAACCTTTTACATCAATGATTCTATGAAAGATAGGAACTTTAGGAATTGCCTTGCGCATTATGGTTTGGGGCAATATCTTTCTGAAAGTGATTTGATCGATGATGATGTATTGAAAGGTTTGACAAACAAAGCATTTAATATGAATTACTCGGATGCAAAAGACAAGCTATACTTTTACCTTACTGAGTTAACAAATCAGATTGAGGCGGAAATCTTTTCTCAAATTATTGAAAACAGATAACTTTTTGTTATAATAGAAATAGTCGCTGACAACACAGTGACAACAAAAATCTTGGTAGTCCGTATTTTACGGATAATCTGAACACTCCCGATAATATGAGTAAAAATACCCATATAAAACTGTTTAAGTTACAGTTTTCGGCAACGAGTGGGAGTAAATCGAAAAAGTCTGCATCCACGGCAACTATGCGGTTTCAAGATTTTCAAAGAGCATATTGTGGTACGCATACCCGTGGAGAGATTCCGGAATTTATCTTTTCTATGTGATTTTGGCGGTAGCGGTTCCGATTGTAATCAAGGATATTTCAAACAAAGTGATTTTGCGTGCAAACAGTCGCAAAAATATGTCCGCCGAGGATAAATGAACGTAAAATCACACGGCTTTGATTTTTCGCTTGATATGAACACACTTGCTCAAGGGCTTCGTAAAACGGAGCCCTTATTGTTTATTTTGCGATACCGCATTTTGCGGACTCCGATAAATTTTTAAATAATGCGGACAGTTTCCTCTTCAATTTCGTCTTAATAAGTGAAACGCGCTTCAATAACTTTTAAGAGGAAATTTGAATTATGGATAAAATTGTTTTAATTCAGTTCGCCGACGGAGTTGTGCGGATAATAGCGTTACTTTGCATGTCGTTTGGGTGTGTAATCGCAAGTAAAAACAAATTGAAATAATACGGACGGGTTTAAATCCGTCTTAATAGACAAAGTGTGTTTCAAAGCTTTTAAAGGGGAATGTTTATGCTTAGAAAAACCATAAAAAACATAGCGCTTCTTGATTTGCAAAATTTTACTGCCGAGGCGTTAAGGGAAATCAAGAAAATCGAGAGCTGTGCGATGCTTCTTGTTCCGAAAAATGCGAGTGATGAATGGAAAAATGCCTATGCCAAGATAACAATCCGAAATGTTGCAAGCATTATAGAGGTCAGCTACAGCAAATACAGCGTTTTAAACGGAATGGTTATATTAAACGATAAAAATGTTTCCGATGATTGCCTCTATATTGTCAACGGCATTATTATTCTTGAGACCGTTGAAAAAATTCCGGATTTGTGCGTGAACGGGCTTCTGCTTAAAAGAAAAAAATCACGCTATGAGATGACGCGAATGAACGGCAGAAGTGTTGAGGTTGAGGATAACGTCGTAATAAAGCCTTACCCTAACACCATCGAAATCGACGGCGATACGGTGAGGAGCTTCGATTACAATACATTGGTGGCCGCAGGCAACAATGTCGATATTGACAATGACGTGACCGAGCAAATGCTCTCCGATAAAAAGATAACATTTGCGGCAGGCAACGAGGTAAAATGCGGCAAAAGTATTTTGGGATATGTTAAAGTTAATTCAACCGTAGGCAACAAAATCACGGAAAAAAATGAATAACATTGAACTGTTTAACCAAATTTATGAAAAGTATTATAAAAGCATAGTTTCGTATTTTTCAAGGCGATTTGACAACGACGAGGCAGAGGATTTGGCTCAAATCACCTTTATGAAGCTGTGGGGTTATCTGCCGACGCTCGGTTACATCAAAAAAGAAAAGTCTTTGATTTTTAAAATCGCAAAGAATGTGCTTGCCGACAGACTTCGTAAAAATAATTTTGCCGACTCGCTTGATGAGCTTGAAAGCATTAAATGTCTTGAGGTGTTTGATGATATCACATCTGTTGAAATTCAGCAGATACTTTTGAAAATGAGCGAGATCGACCGAGAAATAGTTACTCTTAAAAGCTACGGCTGGTCGAGCAGAGAGATCGGCAAGATAAAAAATATGCCGTCGTCAACGGTCAGAAACAGGCTGGCTGCGCTTAAAAAGCAAATTGAAAAGGAACTCGGCGAGCCTTGCGGACGTCGAAAGCACCATAATACATATAAGACCTAAGAGCTGTCGGGCTATGTGTCCGACGGCTCTTTTGTACAGAGATGTTTATTGATATTTATTATTTTTTTTGATATTATATTTTTAAAACATAAATGTGTAAATCGGTACGTCGAAAACAAACGGGTATTAACAAAATTGAAAAACAGTGTGAAAAAGGGGAGGTAGCTATGCAGCAAAAAACAGTCAGCAAATACACAAAAGAACAGACATGCGAATTTGCAAAGGAAGTGCTTTTCAGACATTACGGGAGTCGAGCAACGCAGATTAAATACATAGGCGGCGGCTCCTTCGGATATGTTTACAAGGCCGAATTGCCCGTGATGCCGTACACTCTTACGGTAAAGGCCTGCCGCGTCGCCGGTATGCAGCATAATGAGAGCGCCGCGCTGAAAAAGCTTGCCGAAAGCTCGCTGGTTCATATTCCCAAGGTCTATTTTACCTTTGACGCAACCGACGAAATCCCCATGGATTTTATAATTGAGGAATTTGTGAACGGAACAGACTGCTTCACCGACTTTTCAAAATTGTTTTTAAGCAAAAAAAGAAAAGCGAAATTTGCAGATGCAATAGCGGATTGTCTTGCAAATTGGCACAGCGTTACCTGCAACAAATTCGGCAGTCTCGATTTCCCAAAGTACGATAATTGGCTTGATTTTTACCGACCGTTTGCGCAGGATATTTTACAGACCGCCGCAGAGCTTAACAGAAAAAAACGGCTGAAGGACAGCACGCTTAATGTTATGCAAACAGCGTGGAAAAATTTTGATTACATTTTCAGCGAGCCCGTAAAAGAGGCGTCTCTTATCCACGGCGATTTGAATGTTATGAATGTAATGTCCGATAAAAGACTTAATATCACCGCGATAATCGACCCTCTTGAGTGCAAGTGGGCTGACAAAGAATTTGATTTGTTCCAGCTGAGAAACCTGACCGGGGAGTGCTTCGGGCTTTACAAAGCATATAAAAGGAAATATCCCGTTTCGGAAAAGTGTGATTTGAAGTGTGCGTTTTATGCGGTTTATCACGAGGTGTATTGTCTTATTTCAACCGGAACAAACACCGAAATCATACTTGCAGCGGCAGTCAAGAGACTGAAGAGGGAGCTTAAAAAAGCGGGGATTACATCTTGAAAATCCGACTCAAACGGTGATGCAATCAAACCTGAATGTGCCGAAAACGAGCACATAGTTAAAAACCATCTAAACAGCTTATGCTATAATTTGCAATCGGAGGATGACATTGAATATTAAAGCCACGGATTTCTGCGACGTCTCAAATTCTGCCGGAGGCGTTATAAAAGCGATAAATGAATTACAGAGCGGAGACACACTTATTTTCCCGAAGAATGAGTATCATTTTTACAAGGAATATTGTGTTCACAAGGTTTGCCATATGACAAATACGGACTCCTTTAAGGCACCCGACAAGTATTTTGCGGTGCTTATCGAGAATAAGGAGAATATTACCGTGGACGGCTGCGGTTCAACCCTTGTGATTCACGGCGATATGTGTGCGTTTTCTCTGCGCGGCTGTAAAAATGTAAGGCTTGTAAATTTCACCGTAAGATATGCCTCCCCGACGAATTTTGAAATGGAGGTCGTAGAGCGTTCGCTCAATAAAATTACATATAAAATCCCGACGGGAAGCGCCTTTGAGGTTAAAAATAACAAGCTTACGTTCTTCGAAAAAAGTCCGTTCAGCGGAGAGAATTACTATACCTATACAGCCAACGGCGAGTGCTACTGCAACGTAATTCACAGAGGCGACGAGGTTTTCAGAACGTCGCGCTCACCTACGAAAACCGCCTTAAAAATCAAAAAAACGGGGGCTCATACCGTCGAATGCAGATATTTTGTGTCGCCTAAATTCAAGGTCGGAGACGTCGTTGCGATGTCACGAAATAAGCTGCGCGACAACTGCGGATTGTTTCTCGAGAGCTGCTCCGATATCTTCTGCGAGAGGATAACCGTCAACTATATGCACGGCTTCGGGTGGCTGTCCCAGATGTGCGAAAACCTGAGCTTTGATAAGCTGACATTTAAGCCGGCGAGCGGTTACAGAGTTTCTTCGTTTGCCGATTTGATTCACGTATGCGGCTGCAAGGGCTATGTGAAAATAACCGACTCTCACTTTGAACACCCGCACGATGACGCAATCAATGTGCACGGCGCATTTTTAAGGTTTAGAAATACTTGCGACGAGCGAACCGCCGAGCTTGAATTTGTACATCATCAGCAGGGAGGTTACAAGGCGTTTTACCCCGGCGATAAAGTGAAAATATACAGCAGAACCGATTTGTCGGAGCTTGACGGCGTTTATACCGTAGACAGCACGGACGACAACATTGATAAAAAGACGGTCATTGTGAAATTCAAGGAAAAGCTGCCGCCGATGAAGCCGGAAATGTATGTCTTTGAGAACATCACGTATAACCCGAATCTTACCGTGAGCGGATGTACCTTTAATGCGATCCCGACGCGAGGCATTCTCTGCACTACCGATAAGGAGTCGGAGATTTTCGGTAACACGTTCAAAAGCGTCGGTATGCCCGATATTTACATCTCGTGCGATTGCAGGGATTGGTACGAGAGCGGACCGTGCAGAAATATGAAAATTCACGACAACACGTTTTCTAAAAAAGACCCGATTAAGTTTGAGCCTATTTGTCTTTTGAAGCCCGTCAAGGATGTTCACAGAAATGTTCTGATATATGACAACATTATAGCCGAATGAGCATCGGCTCCTTTTGCAGACACGGCAAAGGCACGTTAGTTATTTTTTAACTAACGTGCCTTTTTTACATTAAGTCATAATTTTACGCGGCTGGATTATTCGGCGGATACGGCGCCTTTAAACCTGCGCGACGGGTGATAGGCGAGCAGAGCTATAAATATCAGTACCGCCGTAAGCGACAGGCTTATCGGGTACGCATACATAATGGTTTTGAAGGTAGGCGACGACGGGAAAACGACGTATATCCAAAATACTCTTGTGCCGCAAACGCCTATTGTTGTGAGGAGAGCCGGTACCAAGGATATGCCGAAGCCGCGAAGATACCCCGACATAATTTCGTAAAGCATTGAAAACGTGTATGCCGAGAAAATCAGTAAAAGTCTGGTATAGCCGAGCTCTATTACCTGTGGGTCGCTTGTGAATATCGAGAGCAGGAATCGTCCCGAGAAAAGAACAAGCCCTATTGTGACGGCTGTTGCGATTGTGTCCTCCGCAATTGACAGAAGCAGGGTTTTCTTGCAGCGGTCGAGCTTGCCGGCGCCGTAGTTTTGACCTACAAAGGTCGTGCACGCCTGACTGAACGAGTTAAAGACATCGTAAGCTATTACCTCTATATTAAATGCCGCGCTCGACGCCGCTATAACTATTGTTCCGAGGCTGTTGATAGCCGCCTGAATTATTATGTTTGAAATGGCAAAAACAGCACTCTGTAAGCCTGCCGGCAGACCGATTTCCAAAATCTGACCGAGTACTCTTTTGTCTATGCGCAGCTCCCTGAGCGACAGCTTTATGTACTTGTCGGACTTCATTAAAACAATAAACAGCACAATCGAGCTGATTGCGTTGGATATAACGGTGGCAATGGCAACTCCGTTTACGGTCATTTTAAGAACTATTACAAAGAATAAATTCAAAAGCACGTTAAGGCAGCCGGAAAGCGCAAGCACTATAAGCGGCGTTTTTGTATCGCCCACGCTTCTGAAAACGGCCGACAGGAAGTTGTACAACAGTATTACTGGCAAGCCGAGCAGATATATGCGAAGATACAGAACGGCATACGGCAGTACATCCTCCGGAATGCTCATAACCGATAAAATTTGCACGGCAAAAATTTCACCGGGTATCATTACAAGAAAACCGCCGATTATTGCGGTGAGCACCGAGGTGTGAACCGCACGCTGTACGGTTTCTCTGTCGTCCCTGCCTATTGCGTTCGCTATTATTACATTTGTACCGAGGGCTATACCTATAAACAGGTTGAGTATCAGCCCGATTACCGGGCTGTTCGCTCCGACGGCGGCAACCGAGGCCGTTTTGGCTGCGCCCGTGAAGTTTCCGACTACGGCTATATCCGAGGCGTTGAAAAGCTGCTCAAGTATTGCTGTTGCGGCCACGGGCAGCGCAAATCGCGGAAGCTTGTTCCATATAGGGCCGTTTATCATATCCATTTTGTTACTGTTTTTTAACTTCGTCTTTTTCGGCATAATTATCCTTTTTGCATTTACGTATTTTTTATTTCGGTATTGTTTTTTTAGCTGTGTCGCCTTGTAGGACGCAAAACAATTATATCACCAAAAAAATTAACATCAATATACAGATATGATAAATTTGAGCACCGACCCGTGCAAAGTAGTGTAAAAACCGCAAAGCACCGCTATATTATGCGTTGAGGTAACCGAACTTACTCTCGGTCGGTTAAACCTATAAAATAATCGGCAGAAACATTATAAAATTGACAGAGCTTGATTAAATCCTCGATTTTCAATTCCGCTCTTCCGGTTTCGATATGGTTGTAGCCCTGTTGGGATTTGTTGATGATTTCACCTACTTGCTTTTGTGTTAAATCTCTGTCTTCCCTGATGTTTCTCATCCTTGTTCTGTAATCCATTTCCACAAAACCTCCATTGTAATTTGTGAAAATGTTAGCATACTCAAAAGCTGAGTATTGACATATACTCAATAATTGAGTATTATCATAAATGAAGTATTTTATTATTGAGAAGGAGTTGTAAATAAATGGAAAAACAGAAAACGTCATCAAAACGTAAAGCGGCAATCAAAGTGATTGTGGCGGTATTGCTGATAGCTATAATGACCGGCATATCGTTCGCAGTTGCAAATTTTGTGCACAACAGAAAAAGCGTGCAGGCATCAAGCGTTAAAAACGGCTTGTCCGCATACGAGCTTGCGGTGCAGCAGGGATATGCGGGAAGCCTTGATGATTGGCTTGTTTCTCTCCAGGGTAAATCGGCATATCAGATTGCCGTCGATAACGGATATTCGGGCAGTGAAAAGGATTGGAGCAAAACTCTTACCGCAATGTCGAAAAAAGACAAATCCGATATCAGCTCCGCAGCATTTTCGGAAAAAGGCGACCTTGTAATTACGCTTTCCGACGGAACAAAAATCAATGTCGGTAAGGCGGTCGGCGCAAGCGGAAAAGACGGCAAGGACGGTAAGGACGGCATAGGAATAAAATCGGCAAAAATCAATGATAAGGGCGAGCTTGTCATTTCCTATTCCGACGGCAACAGCGTAAATCTTGACAAGGTTGTCGGCGAAACAGTAAACAACGGAGTCGGTATTGCTTCTTCGATTATAAATGAAAAAGGCGAACTGGTGTTGACTTATACAAACGGCGAAACTGCCAACCTCGGCGGAGTAGTCGGCGCTGACGGAAAAGATGGCAGAGACGGTACGAACGGAACGGACGGTATAAGCATTTCCGCAGCGGTTATAAATGAGTCGGGTGAGCTTATTATTTCATATTCGGACGGGACGACGGCAAACCTCGGTAAAGTAGTAGGTTCCGACGGTATAAACGGCACAAACGGTAAAGACGGCATAAGCGTTTCTTCCGCCGAAATCAATTCGTTGGGTGAGCTTGTGCTTTCGTTCTCTAACGGTCAGCGCGCCAATGTAGGAGCAGTTGTCGGCGCAAAAGGCGACAAAGGCGATAAAGGCGAGCAAGGCTTGCAGGGAGCTCAAGGCGAAAAAGGTGAAAAGGGCGAGCAAGGTTTGCAGGGAGCAAAAGGCGAAAAGGGGGACAAAGGCGAAAACGGTCTTAACGGTTCGGACGGTATAGGAGTTAAAAAGTCCGAAATCAACAGCGCAGGTGAGCTTGTAATCACATACACAAACGACCTTACCGAAAACCTCGGCCCCATTGTCGGTGCAAAAGGTGACAAGGGAGACAAAGGCGACCAAGGCGTACAGGGTGAAAAAGGCGAAAAAGGCGACCAAGGCGAAAAAGGTGAAAAGGGTGACGCGGGTCTCAACGGAACCGACGGCAAAGACGGAAAAGACGGCACCGGTATAAATAATATTGAAATTTCAAACGACGGAAATCTTTTGATTACTCTTTCGAACGGAACTTCGCTTAATCTCGGAAACATAAAGGGCGCAAAAGGTGACAAGGGCGACCAAGGCATTCAGGGCGAAAAAGGCGAAAAGGGCGACGCAGGTGTCAATGGTGCAGACGGTAAAGACGGCACGAACGGCACCGACGGCGTAGGCGTTGCAAGCAGCGAAATAAACGCTCTCGGTGAGCTTGTTATAAAATACAGCAACGGAACCACGGTAAATCTCGGCAAGGTAGTCGGCAATGACGGCGCACAGGGAGCTCAAGGCGAAAAAGGCGAAAAGGGTGACAAGGGCGACCAAGGCATTCAGGGCGAAAAGGGCGACGCTGGCCTCAACGGCACTGACGGTATCAACGGTACAAACGGAGCTGACGGTGTAGGCATTACAGATGTTACAATAAATGCCGATGACGAGCTTGTACTGACATTCTCAAACGGGAATATTATAAACCTCGGCAATATCAAAGGCTCAAAGGGCGACAAGGGAGATAAAGGCGACAGCGGACTTAACGGAAAAGACGGCGTGGGCATACAAAATGTCGATGTGTCGGCTGACGGCGCATTGACCGTAACGCTTACAAACGGCACGGTTCTTAACCTCGGTAACATCAAGGGCGCCGACGGCTTAGGCATAACCAAGGCGGAAATCAATACCTCCGGCGAGCTTGTTTTGACCTATTCAAACGGCGACGTCAAAAATCTCGGCAAGGTTACCGGTGAGAACGGTAAGGACGGTGCGAACGGCGCCGACGGACTCGGTATTAAGTCGCTCACACTCTCCCCGGACGGCGAGCTTGTGGTTACAATGTCAGATAATTCAATATCCAACCTCGGCAATATCAAGGGCGAAAAAGGCGACAGAGGCGAGCAGGGTCAGCAGGGACTTCAGGGCACCAAAGGCGCCGACGGACGAGGAATCGCAAAAACCGAGCTTGTAAACGGCGAATTGGTAATAACCTATACCGACGGAACAAGTGATAATCTTGGAAGCGTAAGCGGAACGGGAGAAAAAGAGTATTTGATTTATCGTGCTGTTATGAAAGACGGTAATATAGTTGGATATAGCGCTGCTTTGAATCCATTGTATTGTGATGAAGTTCACACTATAGAGATTCCCGCTCAACACAACGGGTTACCGGTAATTGCTCTAGGTTTTGCAATAGGCACATTACGTGTTTCGGGAAACGGCTCATATAGCAATAACATTGTATCTGAAGCAACTTATTATGGATTTAGTTCAACATCTCTTGAAGAAATCATTATACCTGAAAGCGTTACAGAAATTTCCACTCCGTATTTTTGGATGTGCTATAACTTGAAAAGGGTTATTTTTAAAGATCCGACAGGATGGGTAAAAGGAACAAATAGTTCTTCGCCAATTGTAAAAGATATACCTGAAGAAGATATGAAAAACCCGGAAAAATGTAAGGATATTATAATGGCTTACGATAAGTCTCAGTATGTGCTTTATAAAGATTTATAAAAGGAGATAAAACTATGAGCAAAAACGAAAAAACACTCAACGATGCATATTTGATTGTTAAAGGCGAGGGAGAAGAGATGAAAAAGATTTCATACCGCACCAATCTTGTAGACGCATTTAAGGATGATAATGCTGTATATTCTGAAATACAACACATCAATACAGACGCAAAAGGATTAAGGGAAATAGCCGGCATTGCAGAAAGTCACGGCTATAGCATTTATCATCTTACACAGTTGTAATTTGTAAATTTATTTTATACATAACAACCCCGCTGCGTAGAATCTACGGAGCGGAGTTGTTTTTTATCTGTATGGTGTGGGCTTTTTTTGCCGCTGTTACGGTTCGGGTTATATCCTGTAACAATATTTGATTTACGGGGCTACGCCCGAGCGTATTCTCGATGAGAATTTGTGCAGGGAAATATGCGAATACTATAAGCTGAAATGCGAGTAACCGCATTGAAATTTCAACTGCGGCAAGGTATCGGAAATTCAAAACAAACGGTGAATGATACCGTATTAAAAAGACTGCAATCATCCGAAACAGCAGGGTTGCGGTCTTTTTTGCCGTGAAATTCGGTTTTGCACATTAAACCGTTAAATTTATCGGCGATTTTATGTATTAAATCGTTGAAATATTTTAATTTGTGTGATAAAATAGCTTTTATCGGAATCGCACACGGCGATACGGGAATGAGAGCTGCCGAAGCATCTCGGCGGCTCGTTTTATTTTTGCTTTTAAGAGGAGTGCTGAAATGACGTCATCAACTGTATGCATTTTGGCGACGATATTTGTTTATCTCGTCGGAATGCTCGTAATCGGATTTCACTATGCCAAAAAGAACGAGTCCTCAACCGACTTTTATCTCGGCGGCAGAAAACTCGGCCCTCTCGTCACGGCAATGAGCGCCGAGGCGAGCGATATGTCAAGCTATTTGCTTATGGGCTTGCCGGGCCTTGCGTATCTGTCGGGTGTTGCCGACGTCGGCTGGACTGCCATAGGACTTGCCGTAGGTACATATCTCAACTGGCTTTTAACTGCCGGCAGACTTCGCAGATATACCCATAAAACCGACTCTTTCACCCTGCCGCAGTTCTTTTCGCACCGTTTCCGCGATAAGAAAAACATATTATCGTGTATGGCGGCTTTGATTATAATAATATTTTTCATTCCCTATACGGCGTCGGGCTTTGCCGCATGCGGAAAGCTGTTTTCGTCGCTGTTCGGTATGAATTATATGACCGCAATGCTGATTTCGGCAATAGTAATAGTTGGCTACACGGCTGCGGGCGGATTTTTTGCCGCCTCTACCACCGACTTTGTTCAGAGCATTATTATGACCGTGGCTATTGTGTTTGTACTGATATATGCCACCGTGTCGGCAGGCGGCGTCTCGGCT
>ERZ780013.426-NODE-426-length-14436-cov-5.45477_pt1 | contig 14436 bp, 18 predicted proteins | sample MGYA00511178_ERZ780013 | MGnify/ENA primary metagenome ERZ780013 (study PRJEB29588, sample SAMEA2149568) | human gut metagenome | biome: human gut; feature: human-associated habitat; material: faeces | place: Denmark | collected 2008/2010 ... | reverse complement strand
CGATTATTGTTTGTAATACTTTGTAATTGAACACTATAAAGTTACAACAATTTTCGCTAATCACCAAATTTACAAATAGTTATAATTCATCGAACTCACGTTAAAACTTAAATACACCTATGCAAAAGGAAGAAAAGCGTTTGCTCAGACGATATATCGCAGAAAAGAAAAGGAATTATCCTCAAGAAATTTTATCTGAATACTCTTCATTACTACTGAATAAACTAGAAAAGCATCCGGCTTTTACACAGGCAGAAACCATCTTGCTATATTATTCCTTGCCCGATGAAGTACAGACACACGACTTTGTGGAGAAGTGGAGCTGGAACAAAAATATTATTTTGCCTGTAGTAAAGGGAGAGGAACTTGAATTACGCCGCTATACGGGTAAGCAAGATTTACAGAAAGGAAGTTACGGCATTGAAGAGCCGCAGGGTGAATTATTTACCGATTATGAAAAGATTGATCTGGCCATCATTCCTGGAGTAGCATTCGACAGACAAGGGAATCGTCTGGGAAGAGGAAAAGGATATTACGACCGGTTGCTAAAACAACTCAAAGCCTATAAGATCGGCATTTGTTTCGACTTCCAAATCTGCGAACAGATTCCCACAGAAGAGTTTGACAAGCCTATGGATGAAATATGGAGCGAACAGACATCATTCACTTCCCACAATCCATAACCATGGACAATCGCCAATTCTGTCCAATCAACGAAAGATGATATTGACGATCACTTGCGACCCAACCTGCGCATTTAAGTTACGAACCAGTAATTGCCGGCTCATCATCAGTTCCTGACGAAGTACTGATGAGGACAAATGCACATAAAGTACCTGATTCTTAATATAAATATTTGTTGTATAACGAGCAATCGTTTCTCCTACCACATCCTTCCATGCATCGACCAGACGATATTCATTTAAAGGGGTTTCCAGTCCTTCCTGTCTAAGCAGACGGCGTATCACCTCACCTACCTGCTCTGTATTATTCTGTTTCATGCTTCCTCCTCACTATGGCGTTCAGATACGACTCCATCTTCCACCTCAAAAAGTTTATAATCTCCTTCTATTTTTCGCAGAATCTTATCCAGATGTTCACGGTTGGTATCGGTAATAAATATTTGTCCGAAACTATCTCCCGCCACCAATTTCACAATCTGTTCCACACGTGAAGCATCTAGTTTGTCGAATATATCGTCCAGCAACACAATCGGGCTTGTCTGACTCCCCGTCCGTTTTAGAAATTCAAACTGTGCCAGCTTCAAAGCAATCAGATAAGTTTTATTCTGTCCCTGAGAGCCTTCTCGCTTGATAGGGAAATCGCCTAATTGCATGATCAGGTCATCCTTATGTATGCCTCGAGTCGAATAGCCCAAGATACGGTCACGCTGCCGGGTTTCTTTTAATTGCTCCAAAAGACTACCCCCTGCGGCATGCGACTCATATGTAAGGCTGACCTGCTCTCTGTCTTGAGAAATATATGAATAGTAAGACTGAAATACAGGTATAAACTCATCAATAAATGCCTTGCGCTTGTGATATACCGTTTCACCCGAAGTAGCCATCATTTCTTCCCAAACCAACATCAATTCCCCCTCCGGCTCCATGTCTGCCTTAAGCAATGAATTTCGCTGAAGAAGTGCTTTATTATAGCGAATCAATGCATCCAAGTATTCACGGTCGAACTGAGATATGACAACATCCATGAAGCGCCGACGCTCCTCGCTACCACCGGCAATCAACCATGAATCGGCTGGTGAAACCATGACCAGCGGAATCAGACCGATATGATCGGACAGACGAGAATATTCTTTCTTATTCCGTTTGAACTGCTTCTTCTGACGACGCTTCAATCCGCAATATACCTCTTCAGGCTCTCCCTGATCGGTTTCGTAAAATCCTTGCACGACAAAAAAGTCGCGATCATGCAAAATATTCTGCGAATCAATAGCATTGGTTGCACTTTTGCAAAAGGATAAATAATAAACCGCATCCAGTAAATTGGTTTTCCCCATTCCGTTTTTACCGATGATACAGTTCATTTTATGAGAAAAAGCAAGTTCCACCTGCTCCAGATTTTTATAATTTAATATAGAGATGCGTTTAAGCCACATAGTTCAAAATCCTTATTTCAGCTTACAAAATTAACAATAAAAGCATGACAGATAAAAAAACATGCTCGCAAATTTCATTTATAAATATAAATAAACTACTTTTGCTGACCGAAATGTAAACATATTAAATAATAAGAGAAATAATAAAAACGATTAAATAAAATGGCAGAACAAAAACACACTCATGATCCTCTGAATGTAGATGAAGCACTGAGTACTTCCGAAGCATTCCTTTTTAAGTACAAGAACCTGTTAGTTGGTATTGTAGTAGCTATTGTTGTCGTTGTATGCGGAACATTAGCCTACAAACATTTTATTGGTGAACCTAAGGAGTTAAAAGCTTCTGAAGCTCTTTTTAAAGGTGAACAATACTTTGGCAATGACAACTACGAAGTTGCACTGAAAGGTGACAGCTTGGGTTATACTGGTTTCTTGAAAATTGCAGATGAATTCAGTGGAACAGATGCCGGTAACTTGGCAAATGCTTATGCAGGTATCTGCTATGCACAGCTTGGCAAATACGAAGAAGCAACAAAATATTTGGATAAATTCAGTGCAGACGATTACATGGTTGCTCCAGCTATCATCGGAACAATGGGTAACTGCTATGCTCAGATGGGACAGCTTGACAAAGCTGCTGCTACCCTACTGAAGGCAGCCGACAAAGCCAACAGCACAACTTTAAGTCCTATTTACTTGCTTCAGGCTGGTCAGATCTTAGAGAAACAAGGAAAAAATGCAGAAGCTGTTGAAGCATACAAGCAGATTAAAACAAAATATGCAAATTCTTACCAGGCTATGGACATCGATAAATATATCGATCGTGCCTCTATCAAGTAAGATTATCCTACTACTTATATAATATAAGGTATTGTCATTCGGAGCAAAGCGAAGAATCTCAGATACATCAACGTGGATGCTCAGAGATTCAAACTTTACTCCGAATGATTTTTTTATTCAGAACTCATAAATTAACCATTTAACTATATAATTATTATGGCAACTGCTTATCATAATCTATCCGACTACGATTTCAACTCTGTACCCGATGCCTCTCAGATGCGCTTCGGCATTGTAGTATCAGAATGGAACAGCAATATTACAGGAGCATTACTTTCCGGTGCCGTGCAGACTCTAAAAAAACATGGAGCAAAAGATGAAAACATCCTAGTACAAACAGTTCCGGGAAGCTTTGAACTAACTTTCGGCTCTGCACAAATGATAAAAAGTGGAAAAGTAGATGCTGTAATAGCACTTGGATGTGTGGTACGTGGAGATACTCCTCATTTCGACTATGTATGTGCTGGAGCAACCCAGGGAATTACTCAACTGAATGCAACTACCGATACGCCAGTCATTTACGGATTGATTACGACAAACAATATGGAACAAGCCGAAGAACGAGCTGGAGGAAGATTAGGCAATAAAGGTGACGAATGTGCAATTACTGCAATAAAAATGATCGATTTTGCTTGCAGATTAAAAAAAATAGTTGTACCTTTGCAACGCAATTGAGAAAAGCACTAGTTAATCAGTTGCGAAAGGGCAAATACCAGAGTGGCCAAATGGGGCAGACTGTAAATCTGCTGGCTTACGCCTTCGGTGGTTCGAATCCATCTTTGCCCACTAAAATTGCGGAAGTAGCTCAGTCGATAGAGCATTAGCCTTCCAAGCTGAGGGTCGCGGGTTTGAGTCCCGTCTTCCGCTCTTTGAAAATATATTGATTACGTTGGGCAAATACCAGAGTGGCCAAATGGGGCAGACTGTAAATCTGCTGGCTTACGCCTTCGGTGGTTCGAATCCATCTTTGCCCACTAAAATTGCGGAAGTAGCTCAGTCGATAGAGCATTAGCCTTCCAAGCTGAGGGTCGCGGGTTTGAGTCCCGTCTTCCGCTCTTCAAAAGGTCATACATTTTATGTGTGACCTTTTTTATTATCCCCTAAAATCATTAATAAAACCAAACAGAAATAACAAACTTCACGCTAATTTGTTATATTAGTCATATAATATTCTCCTTATAATCAACCTTTAAAATTAAAATGAAATCATTATGAAGAATTTTAGAGTCGAATCACTAATCCTCGCCCTCGGACTGCTTTTACTAGGTATATGCATTCAAAGAGGGTTTAACTCATTCGCAGAACGAGACAGAAGTGTTAACGTCAAAGGACTTGCAGAAATGGAAGTTCCAGCCGACAAGGTAATATGGCCGCTAATGTATAAAAGTCTGGGTAACGATCTGAATGCTTTATACGATAACATCAAAAGCTCAAACGCAACCATTACGCAATTCTTGAAAGAGAAAGGCATAGATGAAAAAGAAATTAGCATCAATGCCCCTGAAATAATCGACTTGCAGGCTGAACGATACAGTAACAACGACAACAACCCATACCGCTACAATGTAACTACTGTTATCACCGTCACTTCCAATAAAGTCGACTTGGTGAGAAGCCTGATTGCCGAACAAGGTGAATTGCTGAAAAGAGGAATTGCAGTAACCGGAGGCGACTATCGTTACAACGTTCAGTATGAATATACGGGACTCAACACCATCAAACCGGGAATGATAGAGGAAGCAACGAAAAACGCACGGCAGGCTGCCGAAAAGTTTGCAAAAGACTCCGACAGCAAACTTGGCAAAATACGCCATGCCAGCCAGGGACAGTTTAGTATTTCCGACCGCGATGCCAATACTCCTTATATTAAAAAGGTGCGCGTAGTTACTACTATCGACTATTCACTCGAAGACTAGACAAAATCATAACATACCTTACACTTACTCAAAGAGCCGCAAAGTTTCATCACGGGAGAATCCAAATGAAACCCTAGGGCTCTTTTTATATTACTTCTCTCCTCTCTCTGAAGAAAAAGGCCAAGTTTCATCCGAAGATTTTACGAAAAAAACAGGAAAAGTTGTATCATTCAGGATTTTATTATACTTTTGCAGCCGATTTATATAAACAATATAAAGTCTAACACAATTAGTTATTTACAAACAATTTATTAATTAATGGAAAACTTAAAAAACATTACTCCGATTGAAGACTTCAATTGGGATGCTTATGAAAGCGGTGATGCAGCTACCAACGTAAGCAAAGAAGAACTTGAAAAAGCTTATGACAGCACCTTGAACAAGGTAAACGACCGTGAGGTTGTAGACGGTACTGTAATCGCAATGAACAAACGTGAAGTTGTAGTTAACATTGGCTACAAATCAGACGGTATCATTCCGTTGAGCGAATTCCGCTACAATCCTGATTTGAAAGTAGGTGATACTGTAGAAGTATACATCGAAAACCAGGAAGACAAAAAAGGACAGTTGATCCTGTCACACAAGAAAGCTCGCGCTACTCGTTCTTGGGATCGTGTTAACGCTGCTCTTGAAAACGAAGAAATCATCAAGGGTTACATCAAGTGCCGCACTAAGGGTGGTATGATTGTTGACGTATTCGGCATTGAAGCATTCTTGCCGGGTTCTCAGATCGATGTTAAACCTATCCGCGACTACGATGTATTCGTAGGAAAGACTATGGAATTCAAAGTTGTTAAAATCAACCAGGAATTCAAAAATGTTGTTGTTTCTCACAAAGCTCTTATCGAAGCTGAACTGGAACAGCAGAAGAAAGAAATCATCAGCAAACTTGAAAAAGGTCAGGTACTTGAAGGTACTGTTAAAAATATCACATCATACGGTGTATTCATCGACTTGGGCGGCGTAGACGGTTTGATCCACATCACAGACTTGTCTTGGGGCCGTGTAAGCGATCCTCATGAAGTTGTTTCTTTGGATCAGAAGTTGAACGTAGTTATCCTCGACTTCGATGATGAAAAGAAACGTATTGCTTTAGGTTTGAAGCAGTTGACTCCGCACCCATGGGATAGCCTTGATCCGAACTTGAAAGTTGGCGATCACGTTAAAGGTAAAGTTGTCGTTATGGCTGACTATGGAGCATTCATCGAAATCGCTCCGGGCGTAGAAGGTTTGATCCACGTTTCTGAAATGTCTTGGTCACAGCACCTGCGTTCTGCTCAGGACTTCATGAAGGTAGGCGACGAAATCGAAGCTGTTATCCTGACTCTGGACCGCGAAGAACGTAAGATGTCTTTGGGTATCAAACAGCTGAAACCAGATCCATGGGAAACTATCGAAGAAAAATATCCTGTAGGTTCTAAGCATGTTGCTAAAGTACGTAACTTCACTAACTTCGGTGTATTCGTAGAAATCGAAGAAGGTGTAGACGGCTTGATCCACATCTCTGACCTGTCTTGGACTAAGAAGATCAAACATCCTTCTGAATTTACTCAGATTGGTGCAGACATCGACGTTGTTGTTTTGGAAATCGACAAAGAAAATCGTCGTTTGAGCCTTGGTCACAAGCAGTTGGAAGAAAACCCATGGGATGTATTCGAAACAGTATTTACTGTAGGTTCTATCCACGAAGGTACTATCATCGAAATGTTGGATAAGGGTGCTGTTGTAGCATTGCCTTACGGTGTTGAAGGTTTCGCAACTCCGAAACACTTGGTTAAGGAAGACGGTACACAGGCTCAGCTTGACGAAAAACTTCCGTTCAAGGTAATCGAATTCAACAAAGATGCAAAACGTATCATCTTGTCTCACAGCCGTATCTTCGAAGATGCTGCTAAGGCAGAAGAAAAGGCTGAAAAGAAAGCTTCTAAGAAATCTTCTAAGAAAGAAGAAACTCCGATGATTCAGAACCAGGCTGCTTCTACAACTCTGGGCGACATCGACGCTTTGGCTGCTTTGAAAGAACAATTGGAAGGAAAGAAATAATTCTTTAATTCGTCATATTGGAAAAGGGGATTGTGCTTTGCATAGTCCCTTTTTTTATTTCCCCAGAAACCTTTCCAAGACCTTTTCCGGTTTTCCTAAATATCACTATTTTTCATAAAACAGAATGTCCACGAGGAAGGCCAGACTGAAAAACTATACATTTCATTTGTCACTCCGCTCACCTTTGCGTATCTTTGTTTACATGGAAAAATTTGAAGTAAATATATTAGGATGCGGGTCTGCATTACCCACCACGCGGCACATGGCAACCTCACAGGTAGTGAATATTCGGGAAAAACTGTTCATGATTGACTGTGGAGAGGGTACCCAAATACAATTACGGCGTTCACGGCTGAAATTCAGTCGCCTGAATCACATATTCATCTCTCATCTGCACGGAGATCATTGCTTCGGTCTGATCGGACTCATCTCCACCTTCGGCATGCTGGAACGCACAGCCGACTTACATATTTATTGCCATCCTGAACTGGAACAACTGCTTACCCCACACCTTGAATTCTTCTGCAAAGGTATGCCGTACAAGGTTATCTTTCATCCATTTAATCCTAAAGAGCAACAGGTTATTTACGATGACCGCTCCGTCACGGTAGAAACAATCCCTTTACGCCATCGTTTGCCTACATGCGGTTTTCTCTTTCGTGAAAAGCCTACGCCCAACCATATAAAGCGTGACATGATAGATTTTTACAACATCCCGATATGCTTGATCAACCGCATAAAGAACGGAGAAGACTACATCACAGAGGAAGGTACAGTTATCCCCAACGAACGGCTGACTACGCCCTCCGACCCTCCCCGCTCGTATGCATACTGTTCGGATACAGCCTATCTTCCACGTATCACCGAGCAAATAAAAGGCGTAGACCTCCTGTTTCACGAAGCAACTTTTGCCAAGACAGAAGCAGCACGAGCCCGTCAGACCATGCATTCTACTGCCGAACAAGCTGCTACCATAGCCCGCGATGCACAAGTCCGACGCCTGCTCATCGGTCATTTCTCTGCAAGATATGAAGAAGAAGAAACCCTGCTGAAAGAGGCACAAGCCATCTTCCCCGATACGCTGCTGGCACAGGAAAACATGAATATCGCACTTTAAGTAAAGAAGTTAATAAAACTCAACCTGCTTAAACCCTTCCATTACATATCAATCTAAAAAACAACGGAAACAAGAAGTTAATAAAATATGAATACATATAACGAAGAAGATGTCATCGACCGACTGCAATATCCGGAAACACAACGAGAAGCTTTCGGAGAAGTAGTAAAAGCATATAGCGAACAGCTATACTGGCAAATCAGGCGAATGGTCCTCTCGCACGACAACGCAAACGACTTGTTGCAAAATACATTCATCAAAGCATGGAGCAACCTGAGCTATTTTCGGGGAGAGGCCAAACTTTCTACATGGCTATACCGTATAGCCTTGAATGAGAGCTTGAATTTCCTGAACAAACAGCGTGCCCAGAACCAACTTTCCATCGACGACGCAGAGGCTGTTGCCCTGAGCAAGCTAGAAAGTGACCCTTACTTCGATGGCGACAAGACACAGCTATTATTCGAAAAGGCAATTCAAACTTTACCCGAAAAACAGCGAATGGTCTTCAACCTGAAATATTTTCAGGAGATGAAATACGAAGAGATATCCGACATTTTGGGAACCAGCGTAGGAGCTCTCAAGGCTTCCTATCACCATGCCGTAAAAAAAATAGAAGAATTTTTAAGCCAAAACGATTAAACCTTATGAGCAAACAGCTATCTAAGAAAATAAAGGAGGATAACATACTATGAAGGAAGATAAAGATTTACTGAAAAAATACGGAAAGAAGAATCCTTTTACTGTTCCTGAAGGATATTTCCAAAATTTCAACGAAAGGCTGATGGAGCAACTTCCTGAAAAAGAAGTCATCTCCGAACCCGAAATCAGAACATGGGACCGTATCAAACCGTGGGTCTACATGGCCGCTATGTTCGTCGGATTAATGTTTACCGTCCGTGCATTTGTAGGAGAGCAACGTCTGCAAAACGCAGGTATAGAAACAGAAACAGAGAACTATACCGAAATACCCGACGAATACATTGACCCGATCGTCAATCAGACAATGATGGATGATTATGAATTATACCAATATCTGACTGATGCCGAAACCAATATTTACAACTAAATAAGCTGAACCAAGATGAAAAAACTATTGTATATACTAGCTCTTCTCATTGCTTTTTGCAGCAACCTACAAGCACAAAAAGCCAAACTGAGCAAAGAAGAATTCCGCAAAGTACAAGAAAAATTCATAACCGAAAAGGCTAGTCTTACGGCGAAAGAGGCGAAACAATTCTTCCCGCTCTATTTTGAGTTGCAAGACAAAAAGACATCCCTCAACAAAGAAGCCTGGCACAAAATCAGACAAGGCAAACAGGAAAACGTAAGCGAAGAAGAATACAATCAAATTGTGGAAGATGTAATAAAAACACGCATCCAGATAGACCAACTCGACCTAGACTATGTACGGAAATACAAGCAGTTTCTCCCCGCAAAAAAAATTTATGACATTCAGCGGGCCGAAATGAAATTTCACAGAGAACTACTAAAACCCAAAAAGAAGAAATAGTCCCTATTCAAACCGTTGATACATGATGTTTTAAAGAAGAAAAGACCGGATTCAGACATTATTCTTCAAAGCCTGAATCTGGTCTTTTTCATGTCCACCGATACCGGAACGATAGTTACCGTTACAGTCCCTTCTGCTTGGCTTCGTTCCAGACAGCATCCATTTCCTCGAGCGACATATCAGTCAGGTTCTTGCCCTGTTTTATCGTATGTTCCTCCAGATAATTGAAGCGGCGGATAAATTTCTGGTTCGTATGTTCCAGCGCATTATCCGGATTAATCTTATACAAACGAGCCGCATTGATCAGGCTGAACATCACATCTCCAAATTCAGCTTCCGCCTTTTCCTTGTCCATGGTGGCCACTTCTGCTTCAAACTCACCGATTTCCTCTTTCACCTTACTCCAGACTTGCTCGCGCTCTTCCCAGTCGAAGCCCACATTCCGAGCCTTGTCCTGTATGCGATAAGCCTTGATGAGTGAAGGAAGCGCGTCGGGAACCCCACTCAAGACCGACTTGTTTCCATCTTTCTCCTTCAGTTTTATCTGCTCCCAGTTCTCAGAAACCTGTTCGGCCGTATCAGCCTTAACCTCTCCAAAAACATGAGGATGACGGAATATCAGCTTGTCGCAAAGTTTGTCACATACATCTTTTATATCGAACGCACCGGTTTCACTTCCAATTTTGGCATAGAACACCACATGCAACAGGACATCGCCCAGTTCCTTGCAAATGTTTTTCTGGTCGTTCTTCATCAGAGCATCACATAGTTCATATACTTCTTCTATCGTATTGGGGCGCAAACTTTCATTGGTCTGCTTCCTGTCCCACGGACATTTTACTCTCAGTTCATCGAGCACATCGAGCAGCCGCCCGAATGCTTCCATCTGTTCCTTTCTAGTATGCATATACATTTTTTCTTATTTTCGGCACACAAAATTACAAATAAATTGGATTTTATGATAGAAAATACTATTTTTGTAATAATAGATAAAAAATATATATCAACTTGTACCCAAATTAACCAACAAAATATACACAATTATGAATACACAAAGCATTTCAGACTGTGCAAAAGCAGTATGGCGTCTGCTGCACGGAGATAACAGAAAATGGGAGTATCAAGAACTGAAAGAGGCAACCGGACTGCGCGACAGGGATTTGAATGCCGCTATCGGCTGGTTGGCTTGTGAAGGAAAAATCCAGTTTGATGACAGTGTAAAAGGACAAAATACTGCATTATATATTGAGTTGAGCTATTATATAGGATAGTACCAATAAAAAAATGCGTTGTAACTCCGCTGCTCTGACGGTGTTTCAACGCATTTTTCTGATACTTCAAGATTTTGCTTTATTTCAACTTAATAAACAATTCACCTTCCACTTCGCTTGTTTCAATCTTGTCTTCTCTCAATAACCAACCCAATCCAAGGAACAAATCTTTGTCGGCTCTCAGTTTGGTAGCCTTCTTCAGTCCCTTCTGAGTCATTCCTTCATTTCCATTTAGTGCTTCCCAGATTTGTCCGGCGATAGCACCTGCTTTTTCTTGTAACATAGTTCTCTACTTTAAAATGTAATATTTTACTTCTTATACAAAAGAAGTGTTTGTGTATATTGCTATGCAAATGTAACGAAAAAAAACATGAAGATGCCTTTTTATGGAAAAATATTTTGAATATGACTGTTTTTTACTCAAAAGAACCCATTTATAGGCAAACTAATGACATTTTATCTGCAAATGTTTACCTTACGCCGACAGAAACCGGGAAGAACAGCATCGAAAAAGCTTTATTTTTTGTACAAAAAAAATAAGTTTTTGTACAAAAAATAAAAATTCCTCCCGACAAAACAGACAAAACTCTGCCTGCTTCCAAAAGAAAGCCCTCCTCCCCTTTCCGTACACCGGCAGTCGCCACAAACCGGCAGTGAAGGGGGTGAAGGGCAAAAAACGGTATTTTTTTTAAATTTTACCTTCTTTTTCCAGGAAATCTCCAAATATGCGAGCGGCAGTTTCTACCATTCTGACACACGGACGCTTGGCATAATACTGGGCTGTACGTGCTTCGGGAGTGGAAACAACCGGCTCATTCTTTGCCAGTCCCAACAAGTCGGCACAACGCAAGGCTCCTGTTTCCTGACGGAACTTTTCCGCCAGTTCCTGAACCAGCGCATAATTGGCAGCCTTACTTTCACGGTCCGCTCCTTCGAGTGCGCAACGCTCCAGACCAGCCAGCAAAAACATTCCGCAAGCAGCTCCACAAGTCTCACGCATGCGGCCAATGCCTCCTCCAAACGAAGCAGACATGTGTAAAGCTTGTTCCTGAGTAAATCCATACAGATCGGCATATGCAGCAACGACCGACTGTGAACAGTTATAACCCTCTTTAAAGAAAGCCATAGCTTTCTGTATACGTTCTTCTTTTGTCATATATCAAGTACATTATTAATTGTATTTCCTTCCATCCATGCTTTCAGATTTTCTACCGCCTGGCTCATCAGGCGTGCACGCGACTCACGGGTAGCCCATGCAATATGGGGAGTAATGAAACAGTTTGTCAACTTCAGCAACGGATTGCCGGCTGAAGCCGGTTCCGACGAAAGTACATCCAGTCCCGCACCCAACAGCTTTCCGCTCAGCAAAGCCTGTTCCAATGCCTTCTCGTCTATCAGTCCACCACGACTGGTATTGATCAGAATAGCCCCCTGTTTCATCAGCGAAAGACGAAATGAATTGACCATCTCTTTGTTCTCCGAAGTTAACGGACAATGCAAGCTGACTACGTCACTCATAGAGAACAGTTCATTCAATGTCACTTTCTGATATCTTTTCGGAAGCATCTTTTTCGGCTTGCTGGTATACAGCAGGATATCCATTCCCAAAGCTTCGGCTATTCGTGCTGTAGCCTGTCCGGTATTTCCAAAACCGACAATGCCCATTTTCTTTCCAGCCAACTCAATCAGCGGAGTATTCCAATAGCAGAAATCCAGTTGTGCACTCCACACACCGTTATGTACCTCTCTGGCATAATGATCCACCCGCTGAGTGATGTTCAACAAATGTGCGATAACCATCTGGGCAACCGACATCGTACTATATGCCGGAATGTTCGTTACCACGATTCCCCGTTGACGTGCCGCATCCAGATCGACGACATTGTATCCTGTTGCCAGAACTCCTATATACTTCAACTTAGGCAACAGATCCAGAACCAATCTGTCCAATACAGTTTTATTAGTCAGTACCACATCTGCATCCTCTGCCCGACGTACCACATCCTGTGGGGAAGTTCGGTCATGAACAATCACTTCTCCCAGCTCCTCCAACTCTTCCCATCTCCTTTCGCCGGGATTCAGCGTATAAGCATCCAAAACAACAATCTTCATATATCTCCTCATTTCTTTATTATTCTTTGAAACGGTCTCCCCATAGCTGCACCATCCTTTCCTTAAGTTTGGCTTCCGAGGCATTTTCCTGCGCATGCCAGAGGCGCTGCTGCTGCACTTCGTCGGGCAGGAACTGCTGCCGCACGAAATTACCTTTATAAGCATGGGCATACTTGTAGTCTTTGCCATATCCCAGCTGCTTCATCAGCTTAGTAGGTGCATTGCGCAAATGCAGCGGAACCGGAAGATTCCCTGTCTGCCGAACCAGTTCGAGTGCCGAATTAATCCCTTCGTACGCCGAATTACTTTTCGGACTTGTGGCCAGATAAACCGTAGCCTCAGCCAGCGGAATACGCCCTTCAGGCCATCCGATCTTCATCACGGCATCGAAGGCAGCATTTGCCAGAAGTAACGCATTCGGATTGGCAAGTCCAATATCCTCAGAGGCAGATATTACCAGACGTCGGGCAATGAAAGCAGGGTCTTCCCCACCCTCTACCATACGGGCGAGCCAGTATAACGCCCCATCCGGATCACTTCCACGGATAGACTTGATAAAGGCCGAAATGATATCGTAGTGCATTTCTCCATCTTTATCGTATGCCAGCGGATTTTGCTGTAAACGCTCCACGACTTTCTCGTCGGTCACCACTACAGGTACACTGTCATCGGCCTCAACCACCAGCTCGAGTATGTTGAGCAGTTTCCGGGCATCTCCTCCTGAATAACGCAGCATGGCATCCGTTTCACGCAACTCTACCTGCTTTTCTTTCAATATGGCATCCGTGGTTATGGCACGGTGCAGCAGTTCCAGTAAGTCATCTTTCTCGAGTGACTTCAGCACATAAAGCTGGCAACGCGAAAGCAACGGACGGATGACTTCGAACGAAGGATTCTCTGTGGTTGCTCCTATCAGCGTAACGACACCTGTTTCAACAGCCCCCAGCAAGGAATCCTGCTGCGACTTGCTGAAACGATGTATTTCATCGATGAAAAGAATCGGACTCTGTTGCGAAAAAAAACGATTGCTCCATGCCTTGTCGATTACATCGCGCACATCCTTCACTCCCGACGTTACGGCACTTAATGTATAAAAAGGAGTTTCCAGACGATTGGCTATAATTCTTGCCAACGTGGTTTTCCCCACTCCCGGAGGTCCCCATAAAATAAAAGAAGAGATGCGTCCGGCATCAATCATCCGCCTCAGCACCGCCCCTTCTCCTACCAGATGTTTTTGCCCTATGTATTCGTCCAGCGTTTTCGGACGCATACGTTCAGCCAACGGTTGAGCCATACTATATTTCTTTTGTAATATTATTATCTACCTTCACCTTATTATCATCATCCTCTGAGAAATGTCCCATTCCCAACAACAGAGAGTACGATCAATGTACACTCTGTCTAGCGAAATTAGTGATTTTTTTTCGATTAGAGAAATATACACGACTCATTAATATAACGTGAGTTCGATATAAAGATTAAAATTATCAGTTTGAAAATTAGGAACATAG
>ERZ780013.420-NODE-420-length-14684-cov-4.64085_pt1 | contig 14684 bp, 9 predicted proteins | sample MGYA00511178_ERZ780013 | MGnify/ENA primary metagenome ERZ780013 (study PRJEB29588, sample SAMEA2149568) | human gut metagenome | biome: human gut; feature: human-associated habitat; material: faeces | place: Denmark | collected 2008/2010 ... | reverse complement strand
AATACGGTGACGATCAAGCAGTTCGCCCGCTCGCCGATGATGTGACGATGACGGTCGGTCCGTCCGCGCCGCCGATAATGCCTATTGCCGACGCCGCTTTGCCGCGGGGCGCGAGAATCCCGCACGGTTTTTCCGGCTTCGAGCGGTCATTCACGGATATCTCATCCATCGGAATTTCCGGCGAGATATCATAATTTATTATTGTACACAGCGGCGGTTCTTTTTCGCCGATATGCAGCAGCTTTGAAAACTTCTGCTGTTCGACAGCCGTAACCGTCAGCGTATGCTTTTTTCCGGTCACGGGATTTATAAATTCTGTCTTGTCGCCGGGGCGATTCGCCTTGAAATGCGCTCCCGGGACGGGTATCTTTTCCGCGCGAAGTTGCAGGGTCAGGGAATCTGATTTTTTCGGTTTTCTGCCGCGCCACGGGATACTCATCCTCACTGCAAGCCAGCAAAAAGATTTATCGAGCCCGTATCTGTCGAGCAGAGCTTCCGCCGCATCACCGCTGTCGGGGAAAAGCGGATTCCAGCAATCGGAGCTTGAAAACTCCATGCCGCTTTTTCTGCCGCCGAACTGAATTGAGGCGAAGATATCGCTGTTCAGCGGATTTTCAGTTTCTATTTCAGCCTGCTGTTCGTCTGAAAAGCCGTCACAATCGCTGTTTTCATCGAGTCCGAATTTTTCTATAAACTCACGAAAGCTTTCAATGCTCACTTTCTTGAATATATCCGCAACAAGCCCCTTGCCGCAAACATAGACAGACGGCACGAGCCAGCTTTCGCCTCCCCAAAGAAAGCTTTTATTGATTTCGATTTCCTTTCCCGCGCGGTCGCGACCGAAGTGGCCGTAGAGCGAGCCCTGATAAAAGACCTTGTATTTTTTCTCCATATCAAAACCTCATCATGTTCCCGAGCTCGAGCGACCCGTCGGCGCGCTGCAGCTCGGACGAGTTGGAGAAGCGTATCGGCTTGCCGTTTTCGAGCGGCTTTTCAATGCGGACGAAGAGCGACTGCCCGTCGTCTATGCTTATCTGCGCCGAGAATACTGCGCTTTTCCCGGGCATGAGGCGGCAGAGCTTTTGATTTTCCGCTTTAGTCCACTGCGCATTTTTCTCGTTTCCGACGCCGAAAGACACGCCGAGATCATAGTATATCGGGGCGACGCCCGTATTTTTTATCGTGACAAAAGCATAGGTTTTGCCGAAAATTTTCATCGCTCTCGCGTCTGTGACAGTAAAATCATAGCCGAGAGCCGCCGAAGCTGTTTTGGCGCGCTCGATTTCGTCCGCGCCGAGATTTTCTTCAAACGCGCCCGCCATCATCAGCCACGAGCAGTGGGTCACATTGACGCACTCGGAGTAGTCCTGATATCCGTCGAGCGGCGCGCCGGACAAGAACGCCGACTGCCCCTCCGGGCGGAACTCGCCGCCGATTGGCTGATTTTTCCAGGCCCCGGTCTGATGCGCCTTTTTCATCTTGGACATAAAATACCAGCTCTCGCCGTAGAGTGTCGAGTGGGTGAAAGAATCGTCGTGGAAGCCGACATTGCCGCCGCGCGTAGTGCCGGGAGTCCCGGGATAGCGGGTCAGAATGCGCGTAGTCTTGAAATTTTCCGCAAATGCGGAGATAATTTTTGCTTTCTGCTCTTTTGAAGCTTCGAGCTCCGGCAGGCAGACATGCCACTCGCCCCAGTGACCGAGAAGCCCTGTTGTGATATAGGCTATGCGGCGGTCGCCGTCGTATTCGCGTGCCAGCTCGCGCACAAAATCGCAGAGGATATCAATGAGCCTGCCGTCCGAATAGTCGGGGCACCAGCCTCCGCCGTATTCGTCGTAGTGCTCTTTTTTTATACCCATATCCCAGATGAACCGCGGCACGGCTTTTTCGCCGATACCCGATCCGGGATAGTCTAAATAGACTCTGAAAACCGCCTGATTCCCGCGCGCCGATATCTCTTCAAGATACGGCTCAAGCCCCTCGCGGATAGTGTATTCGCCGCCGTCGGATATGAGCGCGGAGAGCGGAACATAGAACCACTCCATACTGTAAGGCACACTGTCGGCGGCGCCGCCCTGTTTATAAAACGGCATGAAGCCTTTGAGCGGATTGCCGACCGCCTGCTCATATTCAAAATCATAGGCGGCAAAGCCCTCGAGTGGCGAGATACAGAGCGAAAGCCCGAGTAAAAGCACAAATAGATGTGCAAAGAATTTCAAGAATCTTCTCATCGGCGTTTTCCTTTCAATATTGCTTTCTTCAATAAGTATAACATTCTTTCCGCCTTTCCTCAAGATAAAAAGAACCGGAGCCCAAACGAGCTCCGACGAGAGCAACTCCTCCCCGGCGAGGGTGAGCCGCCGCATACTCACATAGTCGCCGAGTGTATAGCCGCACAGCAGAGCGAACACGCGCTGAAAAATAAACGGCGACGAACATGCCTCTTTCGCCGCCCGCGCGTAATCCGTGGGCTCCGTGATGTGCTACTCAATATAGTCTATCGCTTTGCTTATCCCTGTTATCCAGTCAATGCTTTTTCTCCCTGTGCAAGAACATTATAGAGCGAAGGAATTTTTTATTCCTGACTTTTTGTGCTCTCTTGTGTCAGGATATTATTCTTTCTTTTCAGCTTTCTCTTCTGAAGTTTCTCTATGCCAGTGCCGATCTCAAGACCGGCGGCGGAGACGACCGCACCTATGGGCAGGGTGATTAAATCGTCGAGGTTCACCGCTATATCGCCTGCGGAAACGCCCGTCGAAGCGGCGTTGGCGAGGGTGAAGGTCAGAAACGGAATGAGAGTGTACATAAGAGCGAGGATAGGCACCGCCCACCATTTTCTTCTGCCCCAATAGCCGTTTGCGCCTATGAGCAGCGAGATGACGAATGTGGTCAGCGGGATTGCGCCCCATATAACGAGCACGGCGTACGCGCCCGCGTCCGACCCGGAGACGGCGAGCCAGAAAAACGCGACCGACACCGCCCATATGACGAGATATGCGGCGACGAGCACGAGCTTTCCGAGTCTGCGGCGGCTCTTGACGACGTTTGTGCTCTCTTCGAGATAGTTGAGATAGTTGAGATTGTTTGACACGGTTTTTTCCTCCTTCAGCAGGCAGTCGAGGCTGACGGAATAGAGGCCGCTCATTCTTATGACGCTCACTATATCGGGATAGGTCTTGCCCGTCTCCCAATTCGATACGGTCTGGCGGCTCACGCCGAGCGACTCCGCCGCACTTTCCTGAGTCAGGCCCGCCGCATTTCTCGCGTCCTTGAGCTTCTTTCCGATATCCATCTGCCGCGCCTCCTTTTTTCGCTTTCAGTTTACGCAAAAAACAGTCGTGTGTCTATCAAAAGCGTTTTACATCTGCGCATTTTCCGTGTCAAAATGCTTTTACACATCGATTATATCATGCCGCGCAGGTGTTTTCCATATTGAATTTTGGGTGCGGGGTTGTGTACCAATAAATCCGTGCGAATTTCGCGGGTTATGATATTCGTCACTATGTGGTAGGATAAATGTTTATAAAGATTTCGTGCCGCTTTCGCGGCATCGGTGCGTCGAGTCGCCGCACCCTACAAATTCCGCGCCAATAAAATTGTACAGATTTCGCGGGCGATTATATCTGCCCGCATTGCGCACTTTTTTCACTATTCACTTTTACTTATTACTTTGAGCGAAGCGAAACAAGCCCCTCAGTCTCGGCTCATTCCGCGCCGGTTCTCTTACAGGGGGAGCCAATATCAAAAAACAGCCGCCCAGGGATCAATCCTCGGGCGGCTGCGGTTATTATTTTTCTATGCTGTTAAAAATTTCTTTTGCCGTCTGCGCGTCGGCGGCTATCTGGTCGCCGAGCGAATCGAGCGAATCAAATACCCTTTCGGGGCGGATATATCTGAGCAATTTTACTTCGACATTTTTTCCGTAGAGGTCGCCGGAGAAGTCGGTTATGCAGGTCTCGCTGCGCAGATCGTCGCAGGTGAACGACGGGCGGCGTCCGATGTTCGTAACCGCCGCATGCAGTTCTCCGTCTATCGGCACTGCCGAAGCATATACGCCGAACTTCGGGACGATGAAGCCCTCGGGGAAATGCTGATTTATCGTCGGCGCGCCTATCAACCTGCCGCGCCTGTCGCCGCTGACGACGGTGAATTTATAGGAAAATTCGCGCCCGAGCATGGCGTTTGCGTCTTCGATATTGCCCTCGGCGAGTGCGTTTCTTATCCTCGTCGAGCTTATCGCCGCACCGTTATAGTCGGTGCGCTCCGCCACGGCGCATAAAATTCCATGCGCCCTGCAGAGCTCTTCGAGGTCGCGGGAATCCGCGGCGGCGCTCTTTGCGAAGCGGTAATTATATCCGCAGCAGACAGCACCCGCGTTCAGCTCGCCGATTAAAATATCATTGACGAACTGCTCCGCCGACATATCGGCGATGCGCCCGAACGATATCTTTTTGACGGTTATGCCAAGGCTTTCGAGCATTTCGTCGCGCGCCTGCGGGGTCATCAGCTCCGGGGGAGCTCCAACACCGACAACTTTCAGCGGGTGCTCGTCAAAGACGAGGGCGCACGGCTCGAAGCCATCTTTTTCAAACGAGAGAGCGAGGTCGAGCACAGCCCTGTGACCCCGATGGAGTCCGTCAAAGCTGCCCAAAGCAACCGATCGGCGCTGTGTCATTCCTGTCTCCCCTTTCAGATTACTTGCCTCTGAACTGCTGCTTGAGTCTCTTTTCTTTCGAAAGAATGCGCTTTCTGAGTCTGAGCGACTTGGGCGTGACTTCAAGCAGTTCATCGTCCTTTATGAATTCCATGCACTGCTCGAGGCTCATCTCCGTATAGGGCACGAGGCGCAGCGCGTCATCGGAACCCGATGCACGGGTGTTGGTCAGATGCTTGCTCTTGCAGATATTGCAGACTATATCCTCATTCTTGGCACATTCGCCGACTATCATACCCTCGTAGACTTCGACGCCCGCGGGGATGAACAGCCTGCCTCTGTCCTGAGTGTTGAACAGACCGTATGCGGTGCTCACGCCGGTCTCGTGAACGACTATAGAGCCGCGCTCACGGGTGACTATCTCGCCTTTGTAGGGCTCGTAGCCGTCGAACACCTGGTTCATGATACCGTTGCCGTTGGTGTCTGTGAGGAACTCGGCGCGGTAGCCGATGAGTCCTCTCGACGGGATGCGGAACTCAAGGTGAGTTGCGCCGCCGTCGCGCGTTCCCATGTTGACAAGCTCGCCCTTGCGGGAGCCGAGCTTCTCTATAACTGCGCCGACATACTGCTCGGGAACTTCGACTATGAGCAGCTCCATAGGCTCGCAAGTCTTGCCGTTTATCTCTTTGAGAATGACTTTCGGGCGCGAAACCTGGAACTCGTAGCCCTGACGGCGCATGGTCTCAATGAGAATTGACAGATGCAGCTCGCCGCGGCCGGAGACTTTGAAAGTATCGGTCGAATCGGTCTCTTCAGCTCGCATGCTGACGTTCGTCTCGACCTCCTTGAACAGGCGGTCTCTGATATTTCTCGAAGTAACGAACTTGCCCTCGCGGCCTGCGAACGGGCTGTCGTTGACCATGAAGTTCATGGATATTGTGGGCTCGTCTATTTTTATGAAAGGCATCGGCTCGATGCAGTCCGGAGAACAGGCGGTCTCGCCGATGTTTATGTCGCCTATGCCGGAGATGCAGACGATATCGCCCGCAGCGGCGGAATCGACCTCGACACGCGAGAGTCCCTCAAACTGATAGAGGCGCGACACCCTGACATTCTCCTGAGTGCCGTCCGTTTTGCAGAGCACTATCGGCTCGTTCTTCTTGACCCTGCCGCGCTCAACTCTGCCGACGCCTATTCTGCCGATATAATCATCGTAGTCAAGGCTCGTGAAGAGTATCTGAAGCGGGGCATCGACATCGCCGTCGGGAGCTTCGATATGCTCGAGAATTGAGTCGAGCAGCGGGCGCATATCGCCCGAGCGGACATTGGGATCGAGCGAGGAATAGCCGTCTCTTGCCGAAGCGTAGACAACGGGGAAGTCGAGCTGATCCTCCTCGGCGCCGAGGTCGATGAACAGATCAATGACCTCGTCAACAACTTCTGCGGGGCGCGCGTTGGGTCTGTCGACCTTGTTTATGACAACGAGGACTTTCTTCTTGAGCGCAAGAGCCTTTTTGAGGACGAAGCGCGTCTGGGGCATGCAGCCCTCGAACGCATCGACGAGCAGAAGCACGCCGTCGACCATCATGAGTATACGCTCGACCTCGCCGCCGAAATCGGCATGGCCGGGAGTGTCAACGATATTGATTTTCACGCCGTTATAGTGGACGGCGGTGTTCTTTGAAAGTATTGTTATTCCGCGCTCACGCTCAAGGTCGTTGGAGTCCATGACCCTGTCCTGAACCTGCTCGTTGGCTCTGAATATTCCGCTCTGCTTGAGCATCTCGTCGACGAGGGTAGTCTTGCCGTGGTCGACGTGCGCTATTATGGCTATATTTCTTACGTCTTCTCTCTTTGCCAAAAGAAATCACCCATTCCTGAAAAATTTGTGATGATAAAAGTTGAAAGCGGTCTGCGGATGGTCGTTTTTCCGTCAGCGCGCACAAAAACAAGAGCGCATCTTTGTGCGTCCTGACGAAAAAACCCTCGTCAAACGACCGCGCCGCCGCCAAATACGGCAGGAATATAAAAGCTTCTAAAAAGCACTATTTCGGCGGAACATAAAAGTTCCGCCGAAAATGAGTGTATGTTTTGATTATTCGCCCTTCATTTCAAGGAGCTTAACCTTGCCTTCATAGGAAGCAACGCTGACCTTGATAGAATCGGTGATAGCAGCCTTGATGTCGTCCTCAGTAACACCGAGCTCTTTGTAAGCATAATCGGTGGGCATGAAGAGATCGAGATCCATGATATCCGGAAGACCCATGGGATTGATACCGCTGTCGATGCCCTTCTCGGCATACTCCTTGACGACGCCCTTGAGTCCCATTCTCATCATCCACGGCGGGATGCCGATGATCTTTCTGTTATCGCCCATGCCTCTTGCGGCGTAGACTATCTTGAGGAACGGAGCCCACTTCATGTTGTAGCAGCTGATGGGCCATGCCTTTGCACCGGTGCTGCGCTCAGCCGCGCCGACGATGGACTCACCGACCTGACGGACGGTAAGCATAGCTGTACCTCCTCTGGGATACATGGTGAAGGGAAGCTTGTCCATTCTCTTTATCTGCTCGATAAGGATAACCCAAACGGGCTTTCTGCCGGGCTGAGTGCCGAAGATGTAGGGCAGCTCAAGAACGGCAACATCGAAGTTGTCATCGGCATAGGAGAAAGCGACGTTCTCCTGGTCGATACGGCTTCTGATATAGGGGTGCTTCTCGCAGAGCTTCATATCCGGACGCTCTTTGGCAAGGTAGGAGAAGTAAGAGCCGAGGATAACGGCCTTCTTGTAACCGAGCTCCTTGCAGATGGGAAGAAGTCTCTTGAGCGGAGCGATGTTGTACTTGTAGTAAGCATCGTAAACGGGTGCGGGGAATTCGACTCTCTCGTCGACGCCTGCGGCGAAAACGAAGCAGTCGCAGCCGGCCATAAGCTCTCTGATCTCATCGTCGGTCTTCTCGTAAATATTGCACATTACGATCTCCATCTCCTCGGGGATGGGAGCTCCTTCGGGAAGGGGCGGAAGAGCAACAGACTTGACGCTGTGGCCTCTGTCAATGAAAATACGTGCTGCGGCGCTGCCGAGAAGGCCGGTGCCGCCAATCATAAATACCTTCATTTTGTTTACCTCCAATTTATTTGCATTAGCTTCTTTATTATACTTTTTATATCGGTAATAGTCAAGCGATAAACGACAAAAAAGTGTACTAAAGTACAAAAATTTCCGCCGCTTTCTTTGTATAAAAAATCATCGCTCCTGAATTTCCTTGCCGCTCATGTGCTCTATATCTATTTCATACATCCGCACAGCCTTTCCCGAAGCGGCGATTTCCTCATCCGCAAGGCCCTCGTCGGGATAATATTTCATCGCGAGGCGTTTGACCAAAATCAGCGTCTGAGCGCGGTCTTCAATGACACGGCACCTGCCGAACACGACGGCTCTGCGCATGAACGGCGCCCATACCTCTTCACGGATAATCTCATCCCCGTAAGCCGTGAAGCACACTTTATTGCATTTATTTATCGAGTCCGCCTTGTGACCCGCCTTTGCGCCGTGGAAATATATCTTTCCCGCCTCTTCGTCATAGAGATAGTTTATCGGTATCGCATATGGATATCCGCCGTCGCCGTTGACTGCGAGCACTCCGCGGCGGGCAGAGCGCAAAATTTCTTTTGTCGCTTCTTCGCCGAGAGCGTTTTTAATTCTGCGAACAGGTCTGAACATAATATCGTCTCCGGTGATTTTTGAATTTATTGTAGCATAAGCACGCGTGAAAATCTATAGAGAAACGCCCGAAGAGCGTCTGAACTCTCCGGGCGTCTTTATAGTTTTATATCAGAGAGCTGTTATCAGTCCTCTTTTTTCCTCTTCGCAGAGCAGCCGATAACGAATGCCGCGCCTGCGAATGCAATGAGCATTACGGGAGCCGCCGCACCGGTGTTCGGCACTTTGCTGTCGCCCTCGGGCTTATTTGTCTCGGGCTTCGTCGAGGGGACTATCGGGCTCGCGGGATCAGAGGGATCGAGCGGCTCGCTCGGATTCGACGGGTCTGATGGCTCTTCCGGCTTCTCGGGCTTTCCGGGCCAATGGGGCAGACCGGGGATTTCGGGAAGCTCAGGCAGGTCGGGAAGACCAGGCTTCTCGGGCTTCTCGGGCTTTTCGGGATTCTCGGGCTCTTCCTTCTCTGCCTTTGAGAGCGCGAAGGAATCGATTCTCGTTGCGCCGTCCTTTGCCTCATCGTCGAGCATATAAGCGTCGAAATAGAGCTTGCTGCCGTCGATGGTTATCGCAGAGAACACAGCGCTGTGGGCATCGTAGATAGCCTCGGCTCTCGGGAAGAGCTTGTCGGTATCCTTGACATCCTTGGTCTGGTAGTCCTTGACACCCGCGCATGCGCTGATGACATAGACGGTGCCCTCGGGATTGAGCTTGGCGGTGTACTCTCTGCCGCCGAAGGTTATCTTCTGCTCCTCTGCCTTGACAACCTCGTTGTTGTCCATGACATCGGTGCGCAGATAGACATGGTCGTGACCCTGGAGGACGATATCGATGCCGAGGTCGGGCATGAGTCCGCACAGCTGCTTACGCATAGCCTTGACATCCTTGTCGTCATAGTGCGAGCCGTTGGAATAGAGCGCCTTGTGGAGAACGACTATCTTCCACTGAGCGTCGCTTGCCTGGGCGTCCGCCTTGAGCCATGCGAGCTGATCGTCGCTGAGTGCCTTGGAGTCGCTGAGATTGTTGGTGTTGAGGACGATGAAGTGAGCGTTGTTGTAATCATAGGAATAGAACACGCCGCTCTCTCTGTCCTGATCGACTGTCTTGGGCAGGACAAAGTTCTGGTCGAGCATATATCCGCTCTTCTCGTGGTTGCCCGCTGCGGGCATGATAGCGGTGCTCTTGATGTTCTCAGAGGCATTGAAGAACCACTGCCACTGCTTGAAGTGCTTGGTGTAATCGACCTGGTCGCCCGCGCTGGCAAAGAACTTGCCCTCGGGGAACATCCTGAGCGCGGTATCGACTACCTTGCCCCATGTGCCGTACTGAACAGCGTTCTGCGACTGCTCGTCGCTGACATGGAAGAAGGTGAAAGAATCGGAATTGTCCGCGGTCTCGATTATACCCGTACCGCTCCACCAGCCGTACTTTGCATCGCCGACTCTGTCGCAATACTTCGTGCCGGGCTTGAGACCGGTTATGGTCGCGGTGTGGCGGTTGACATTGATGCCGTAGGAGATGAAGCCGATAATGCCGAGATCGACGCCGGGATACTCCCTCTTGACGAGCTCGGAGGCCGTGCTGACCTTGACTCCCTTGGGAAGCTTATCGGTGAAGGTCGGGTTCTCCGAATACTCGGCTATCTGAATGTCGGAATTTTTGAGGCTGTACTTTGTATACCAGTTGATGCTTCTCTCGGTCGATGCGTCGCCGGTGAAAGTTGTGCCTATATTCGAGGGCAGGCGCATATTGTCAACCGTGACCTCGGGCTCGACGGGGCCGTCATAGACGAGAGTCACATCGAGGTCGGACTTCTCGGCAGGATTCGTATCCTCGACGAGGGTGCGAAGCATTCTGCCGACAGTGTAGCCGATGCTGTCATACTGGCTCTGAGTCATATACTCATCCATGACGACGGTGTTGAGTATATTGCGCAGGCTGCTGTACTTCTCGGGCAGGAGGTTGAGCACGCTGTAGATAACGTTCTCATAGCTCGGGTTGCCGCGGAAGATAATCTGCATGATGATATCGGTCACAACGCCTATGGGGCTGGTGACAGAGCCGGCAGGGAAGAGCTTGCCGGGGTTAAACTGGAGGGTCGAAAGGATCTCACCCTCGACAACATCGTTGAGCAGGGTGTCGATAAGGAAGTTGATGAGTTCCTTTGCACCGTCTCTGTTCTCAAAGTAGTCGAGGACATCGTTCATGAACTTGTCGTCGCTGATATCCTCGTTGGCGTTGTAAAGAGTGTAAAGAACGGTGTAGGCGGCATCCTCAAAGGTGCCCTTCTCGTTCTTGCTCTCCATGCCCATAGCCTCATAGAACTTTGTGCATTTATAATCAGAGACCTGATAGTTGAGAGCCTTTGTGACTACGCCGTCAATGACCTCCATAACATGGTCGGGGTTATTGATATAAGCCTCGTCGACCTGCGCGCACAGATCCTTGATGAAGCTCATAATGTTGCTGCTGACCGTAAATATCTCAACGCTGCCGACCTCGAAGCCGTTCGTGCCGAGCGCGTCGATGATTATCTTCTCAAGGTCGATTCCCGAAGCCTCGAGATATGCATAGAGTCCGCCTGCCTCCTGAATGTCCTCGAAGATGCCGGAAAGGGCATTGTCGATCATGGTCATGGCGAAGTTGTGGAGATCGCCGGGGCCATAGGTCTTGAAGAACGAGAAGCTGTTCTTATAGGGCTGGGCATAGGTCTTCGATGTGCCGTTGGGGAAGTTTACGACAATGGGCCCGTCCTCGTCAATGTCGTGGGACTTCGCATCGCAGATTATCTTGCCGTCCTGAGTGTTGTCAAAGGTGACGGTTCTGAACTTGTTCGGGAAAGCCGTGAGAGAGGTTGTCTCGATATCATACAGGGTCTCGCCGTTATCATTGGTGTGGGCGGCGATATCGGGGGTATGGAGATGTCCGCTGAAGGTGAAGTGCATACCTGCGTCTGCGAGAGTCTCGGTGCACTCCATCCAATCGTCAAGCACGAAAGCAAAGAATATTTCGGGCTCGATGGTCATGTGGGGAACGAAGTTGTGGTGAGCCATGCCTATGACGGTCTCGCCGTTCTTCTTTGCCTTTTCGCACTGCTTGAGAGCCCACTGCATGAGCTCGGGGGTGATGCTGCCCGCGGTCTCCTGAACATCGTCGCCCTTGGCGGTGACATCGGACGAATACTTGTTGGTATCCATGACGATGAGTCTGTAGCCGCCCTTGAGGCTTATAGCGTAGGAGAGCTGACCCGCCTGACCTGTGGTGGGGGTGAAGACATCTTCTTTTTCGTCCGTCACAAGGTCGCGTCCGAGATTCTTATAGATCTCGCGGAACGCCTCAGGAGAGGTGACTTCGCCGGACTCTTTGACGCCGTTTTTGAATGTAACGCCGTTATAGTTGTTGACATCGTGGTTGCCGTTTACAACGATGACCTGTATTCCGCTCTCCTTTTCAAAGGCTTCGAGCTTTGCGGCAAGAGCCTTGTGGCCTGCAAGCTCGCCGTTGAGGGTCAGGTCGCCGGGCAGGAACACATAGTCGCTCTTCTCCTCAGCGGCCTTGTCGAGAGCCGCTGTCAGGAGCGCGTCAACCTCGTTGTGCTGACGGGAACCTTTGTCGTTCCATTCGTTGTAGGCTTCGCTGAATCCGTTCTTTGTGTCCCCGGTTCCTTTTTCGGAATCAGCAAAATAGTGAATGTCGGAGATGGATGTGACTTTGAACTTGCCCTTCTCGGTCTGCGCAAAGGCACTGAAAACTCCGGTTGGGAGGGCGGCAAGGACGAGGGTCATGCAGACTATAACTGCAATGATGCGTCTTGCCAATCTTCCTTTGTTTTTCATTTCGTTTCCTCCTTTTTTCTGGTTTTATATTAAACAAAAACGAAAATGCTTAATCTTCCGAGCCGTCCGTCTGCTCGGCTATGCCGAGATATGCGTCCGCCTCCGCGGCGTCCATGCTCTCGATTCCCTTGAGCTTGCCCGCCATGATACGATTTCTGTCCTGCGCGGCGACAAGGGTGCGCCCCGCCTCGTCTATCTTTTTCTTCGCCTTGTCGAGCACATCGCCGAACTTCTCATACTGCGCCTTGGCGACGGAGAGCAGGCGGCGGACTTCGTTCGCCTTCTCGTTTATCGCCACAGCTCTGAAGCCCATGGAGAGGGAGTTGAGAAGCGCCGTTATCGTAGTAGGTCCCGCTATCATGATGTTATATTCGCGCTGGATTCGCTCGGCTATCCCCGTACGCGAAGACGCGATTTCGGCGTAGAGTCCCTCGGTCGCGAGATACATTATCGCAAACGGGGTCGTAGCCGGAACGTTTATGTATTTTGTGACGAGCTTTGCTTCGCTCAGGACTCTGTCTTCAAGAGCCTTGCGAGCCTTGGCGACTTCTTCGGCGTCCGCGCTGTCCGCGGCGGAGCAGAGGCGCACATAGTCCTCCATCGGAAACTTCGAGTCAACGGGGAGATAAGCGTCCGCGCCGCCGTCTCCGGCAGGGATGCGTATAGCAAACTCGACGCGCTCGGAGCTGCCCGGGCGGGTGGCGAAGTTTTTCTCGTACATATTGGGTATCGTCTGGTCGAGTATACCCTCGAGCTGGACTTCCGCCCATGTGCCGCGCGCCTTGACATTCGTCAGCACGCGGTTAAGATTCGTGACATTCGTTGTAACACCCGTCGAAAGCTCTTTCATCTCGCCGAGCGATTTGTAGACATTTTCAAGCTGCTCGGAGACTGTCTTGAACGAGCTGTCGAGTCTGGTAGTGAGAGTCGAGGAGAGCTTCTCGTCGACTGTCGCGCGCATCTCATCGAGCTTTTTCTCGTTGCTCTGCTGCATTTTTTCTATCGACTCTGCAATAATTCTCGACTGTCTGTCGTTTTGTTCTATGTTGTTGCGGCGGATAGTGTCAAGCGATTTCGAGAACATATCCGTCAGCTGCTGCTGATGCTTGAAATTCGCCTCGGTCATGAGTGCGAGACGCTCATTCATCTTGTCGAGCGATTCGGTGAGCTCGGAGCGCATGTCCTTCTGATTGCCCGCGCTCTCTCTGCGGCTGCGCTCGAACTCGTCGCGCAGCTGACCCTCGAGCGAGCTGACTTTATGCTCAAGCTCCTTTATCTGCCCGTCCTGCGCGGAGGGGCGGTTGAGCTTCGTTATAACAATCACAAGCAGCACGGCGCAGACAGCCGAAAGAGCCGCCGCGATATATAAAACAGCGTCCATAATTCCAATCTCCAAAATCTGTAAGATATGATAAAGAATTGTAACAGATTTTTAAAAAAATTGCAACATTTATACAGATATATTTTTAACAATAAAAATTTTTTGAACAATATTATGTTTGCCGGATAATCTTTGCAATTAACGGTTGATAACGGGAGTGGTTTTATGCTACTATATAATGTATCTGAAGGGGGCTGCGCGCCCCGAAAAAATTATGCCTCAGACCGCCCGCAGAATTTGTATAAATACGCCACGGTTTTTAATATACGGAGGAAAAGCATGAAAAAAATCACGAGAATAGCTTCAATATTTCTTTCGCTCGCGCTGATATTCTCAGCGCCCTCGGGGGCAAAGGCCGGCGCGGGCGCGGCGCTGAGCTATCCGATAGCAGCCCAGCCGGATTGTCTCGACCCGCAGATAGCGCAGGGCGCGGAGGCAAAGACCGTCGTGCTCAACTGCTTCGAGGGACTTGTCCGCAAGGACGCGGAGGGCAAGTATTCCCCCGCCGCGGCAAAGAGCTGGAGCTATGATGCGTCCACTCTTGCCTATACATTTAAGCTCCGCGAGGACGCGCGCTGGGTCATAATGAAAAAGGCATTCAAGCCCATACTCGGCGACAACATAGACAAGACTTTCGACTCCCGCGTCACGGCGGCGGATTTTGTCTTTGCGTTCAGGCGCGCGGTAGCCCCCGCAACGGGTGCGCCCGAAGCGCTGAGCCTCGGCGTCATAAAGAACGCAAAGAGCATAATAAACGGCAAGATGTCCTCCGACAAGCTCGGCGTGCAGGCGGTCGGCGACTTTGAGCTGCGCATAACGCTCGAAAGCGCAACTGACGAATCGGCTTTTCTCGATCTGTTGACAAAGGCAATATGCATGCCCTGCAACGAGACTTTCTTCAACGCGACCAAAGGGCGCTACGGGCTCGACTATTCGACGCTCCTGTGCAACGGTCCGTTCTATCTCTCATATTGGCTGCACGACTCCGCACTGACTATAAAAAACAACGACGACTACACCGGATCTTTCCCGGCGAAGCCCGCGAGCGTGTCGCTCGTAATCGACGGCGACAGCAAGCAAAGGCTCACTTCCCTG
>ERZ780013.404-NODE-404-length-14977-cov-4.38728_pt1 | contig 14977 bp, 10 predicted proteins | sample MGYA00511178_ERZ780013 | MGnify/ENA primary metagenome ERZ780013 (study PRJEB29588, sample SAMEA2149568) | human gut metagenome | biome: human gut; feature: human-associated habitat; material: faeces | place: Denmark | collected 2008/2010 ... | reverse complement strand
TGTCTATATAGCTGCAGGCTGCGAGTGCGGCTACGGAGCCGTCCGCCGCTGCGGTGGTCAGCTGGCGCACTTCCTTTGTGCGGCAGTCGCCCGCGGTGAAGACGCCGGGGGTCTTTGTTCTGCAGCTCTCGTCCGCGATGATATAGCCGTAGTCATCGAGGTCTGCAACATCCTTGAAGCTCTCGTTGTTCGGCATCTGACCGACCGCAATAAAAATGCCGTCCATCGGAATGGAACGGGGTTCCTCGTCGCCCGTCGCTATCTTTATGCCGTCGAGCTCGTCGCTGCCGATGAGTTTGACTACCTTCGTGTTCATGAGAACCTTTATGTTATCTTTCTCGCCGAGCTTCTTGACAAGAGCCTTTTCGCCCCTGAACTCACCGCGTCTGTGTATAAGCGTGACGCTCTTGCAGTAAGACGCGAGGAAGAGCGCGGACTGGAGAGCGCTGTCTCCGCCGCCGACAACGGCGACATTCTTGCCCTTATAAAAAGCTCCGTCGCACACCGCGCAGTAGGATACTCCCCTGCCCGCGAGGTCGTTCTCGCCGTCCGCTCCGAGCGGTCTGTGGCGCGCTCCGGTGGCGATTATAACGCACTTGCACTGATAGCTGTTTGAATCGGTTATGACGGTTTTTATCTTTCCGTCGACTATTTTTATTACCCGCTCAAGCTCAACATCCGCGCCGAGCTCCATCGCCTGCGAAACGAGGTTATCCGCAAATTCGCTGCCGCTTATCTGCGATATTCCCGGATAGTTTTCAACTCTCGGTGAAGAGGTTATCTGACCGCCGAAGGACTCGCCCTCGGTCACGAGCACGGTTTTTCCCGCTCTGAGCGCATAGATTGCCGCCGTGAGTCCGGCTGTGCCGGCACCGACGATAACGATATCAAATTGCTGCATTTCTTTTCCCTCTGAATATGGCAAAATTTTTCTTTAATGCGCCGAAAACCGGGTGAAGCCGCGCTCCACCCGATCTTCCGGCGTTTATCAGTGCATCAGCACTGCTCAATGAACTTTTTGATGTTTGAAAGATTGACGAAGCTCTCATATCCGTCTCCGTCGGCGACGATAAGAGTCGGAGCCTGTCTGATGCCATATTTCATCGTCAGATCCTCCTGAGCCTCTGCATCGATCTTCTCGTAGCCGATATTCGCCTTGTCAAGCAGAGTATAGGCTATCTTGCAGTTGGGGCAGGTCTTTGTGGTGAAGAGCATGACCCTTGCGCCGTTTGATGCCTTGGGAGTATCCTCGTGCTTGCCGTCCTCCACGGTGTGGCTGACGGTGCGCTCATTCTTGAGATGAGACGCGCCGAGGTTATAGACGGTTCTGTCCTTGAACTCCTGCGCCTTGCCGTCGTTCCAGTTCTGGACGGGGCGATAGTAGCCGGTGATACGGCTGTAGACCTCGGTCTGACCGCCGCACTCGGGGCAGGTAAAGTGCTCGCCCGCGATGTAACCGTGATCCTTGCACACGGAGTAGGTCGGGGAGATCGTGTAATAGGGCAGCTTGTAGTTCTCGGCTATCTTGCGCACGAGAGAAGCAGTCGAGGTCCAGTCGGGCAGCTTCTCGCCGAGGAAGGCGTGGAAGACTGTGCCGGAGGTATATCTCGTCTGAAGATCATCCTGAATGTCGAGCGCCTCAAAGATATCCTCCGAGAACGAAACAGGAAGATGCGAGCTGTTGGTGTAATAGGGAGTGCCGCCGTCCTTCGCTGCGGTGATGATATCCGGGAACTGAGCGACATCGTGCTTTGCGAAACGATAAGTGGTGGACTCGGCGGGAGTTGCCTCGAGGTTGTAGAGATCGCCGTACTTCTCCTGATAGTCGGAGAGGCGCTCACGCATATGGTCGAGGACTTCCTTGGTGAACTGCTGGGTCTTCTCGTGGGTCATATCCGCTCTGAGCCACTTGGCGTTGAGACCGACCTCGTTCATGCCGATAAGGCCGATAGTCGAGAAGTGATTCTCGAAAGTGCCGAGGTAGCGTCTGGTGTAGGGATAGAGACCCTCGTTGAGAAGCTTCGTGATAACCGTACGCTTAACGCTGAGCGAACGGGCGGAGATATCCATAAGCTTGTCGAGTCTGCGGTAGAAGTCCGCCTCATCCTCTGCAAGATATGCGATTCTCGGCATATTTATCGTAACAACGCCTATAGAACCGGTGCTCTCGCCGCTGCCGAAGAAGCCGCCGGACTTCTTGCGAAGCTCGCGCAGGTCGAGGCGCAGTCTGCAGCACATGGAGCGGACATCGCTCGGCTCCATATCGCTGTTGATGTAGTTAGAGAAATAAGGTGTGCCGTACTTTGCGGTCATCTCGAAGAGAAGTCTGTTGTTCTCAGTATCCGACCAGTCAAAGTCGCGGGTTATGGAATAAGTCGGGATGGGATACTGGAAGCCGCGTCCGTTGGCGTCGCCCTCGATCATGGTCTCGATGAACGCCTTGTTGACCATATCCATCTCTTTCTTGCAGTCCTTGTACTTGAAGGGCATCTCCTTGCCGCCGACAATGGCGTTGAGCTCGGCAAGGTCATTGGGAACGGTCCAGTCAAGGGTTATATTCGAGAACGGAGCCTGAGTGCCCCAGCGGCTTGGGGTGTTGACGCCGAAGATGAACGACTCGATGCACTTCTTGACCTCGCGGTAAGAGAGGTTGTCCACCTTAACAAACGGAGCAAGATAGGTATCGAACGAGGAGAACGCCTGAGCGCCCGCCCACTCGTTCTGCATGATACCGAGGAAGTTGACCATCTGGTTGCAGAGGGTCGCAAGGTGGCTTGCGGGAGAAGAGGTTATCTTTCCGGGGACGCCGCCGAGACCTTCCTGAATGAGCTGCTTCAAAGACCAGCCCGCGCAGTAACCGGTGAGCATGGAGAGGTCATGGAGGTGGATGTCGCCGTTTCTGTGGGCGTTTGCTATCTCTTCGTCATAGACCTCGGAGAGCCAGTAGTTCGCGGTGATCGCGCCGGAGTTGCTGAGAATCAGTCCGCCGACGGAATATGTGACGGTCGAATTCTCTTTAACGCGCCAGTCGGAAACCTTGACGTAGCTGTCAACCAGCTCCTTGTAGTCGAGGATGGTCGACTTCATGTTTCTGACTTTTTCGCGCTGCTTTCTGTAGAGGATATACGCCTTTGCGACATCGGCGTAGCCCGCCTGGCTGAGCACCGACTCGACGCTGTCCTGAATGTCCTCAACGGCGATAAGTCCGTCCTTGATCTTGCCCTCGAAGTCCGATGTGACCTTGAGTGCGAGCAGGTCGATGACCGTCGGATGAGTTTCCTTGTTGAGCGCGTCGAAAGCCTTTGATATAGCCGAAGATATCTTTGCTATATCAAAATCGGCGACTGCGCCATCTCTTTTGATAACCTTGTACATCATCATGCCTCCATTTTCTTTCTTTTTCCAAATATACGCTTCATTCGCGCTGTCTGTCTACAATTATAGATGCAACCATGGCAAATGTCAACAGCAAAATACAAGATATTGTGTAGAATTTATTTTTCCACCCCAAGATGTTCCGAATTTCAGTGTCCGTTATATTCCCCTTATCTCGACATTCGGGACATTTTTGCGGACTATATCCGCGAAAGAGCGCAGTGTTTCGCGGCTGTGCGAGCCGAGACCCTTCTGCAAAACGAACTCGGAATCGGTGAAGTTCTGGAGAAAATATTTCTCGTCGCCCTTGAGCCACTCGCCTATTTTCTCAAAGTCCTCCGCGCTGTGCAGCTCGCGCACAACGGTCGTGCGGAACTCAAAATCGGTCTTTCCGCCCATGAGCAGGCGCACGCTCTCATATATCGGCTCCATGTCGAACTTTTCAAGTCCGACCGTCTCGGCATATTTTTCGGACGAATTTTTGATATCCATCGCCACATAGTCAACGAGCCCCGCGTCTATAAGCGACTGCATCTTGTCCGGGAAAGTGCCGTTGGTGTCGAGCTTTACGAGATAACCCATGTCTTTTATGCGCCTTGCGAAGTCATCGACGTTTTTATTGACAAGCGGCTCGCCGCCTGTTATGCACACGCCGTCGAGCATGCCCTGACGTTTTTTGAGAAACGCAAAAAATTCTTCCTCCGGAATCTCATATTCGTCCCCGCCGGGAAGAATCAGCTCCGAATTCTGGCAGAACGGGCAGCGGAAGTTGCATCCGCCGAGGAACACAGTGCATCCCATCTTGCCGGGAAAATCGAGCAATGTAAGTTTTTGCAGACCTCTGACGCGCATACCGATACCCCTTTTCAAGCCGTAAAAATCGAGACGGAGAAAATCGGTCTTTCCGTCCCGGCAAAATCTATTATATACCACGAAAGCGCTCTTGTCACCAAAAACATCTTGAAAAATTGCACAAAGATTACCACAAAATAATGTGCATATTATCGCCGCGATACATATATGTTGCATTTTCTGCGAAAATTTGATACACTCATAGTATAATATAACCCCAATATATATGTATAACTGCGGAGGTGTCTTAATTGGCTGGAAAAAGACCTGTTGCGGCGATACTCTATGACTTCGACCGCACGCTTTGCACAAAGGATATGCAGGAATATCAGTTCATTCCGAGCGTCGGCATGGAGCCCGCGGATTTCTGGGGGCTCGCCAACAGCTACGCCGAGGAAGAGCATATGGACAAAATCCTGTCCTATATGTACATCATGATAAAAAAATCGCATGAGTGCGGGATTCCGCTGACGCGCAAGAGCGTCATGGAGTGCGGACGCGCGATAGAACTTTATAAAGGTCTGCCCGGCTGGTTCGACCGCCTCAACCGCTTCGGCAGCGAAAACGGCGTGACCGTCGAGCACTATGTCCTCTCCTCCGGTCTTAAAGAGATAATCGAGGGATCCGAAATAGGCAAATGCTTCAAAGAGATTTTTGCCTGTGAGTTCCTTTACGGCGAGACCGGCGAGGCAGTCTGGCCGAAGACCGCCGTCAATTATACTTCAAAGACCCAGTTTGTCTACCGCATAAACAAAGGCGTGCTCGATGTATCTAACGATAAAGATCTCAACCGCTCTACTCCGGACAACAAGCGCCGCGTGCCGTTTTCCAATATGCTCTATATCGGCGACGGGCTCTCCGATGTCCCGTGCATGAAGATGGTCAAGGCATACGGCGGATATTCTATAGCCGTCCACAACAACGAACCGCGCCAGCTCGAGGGCGTGAGTGACCTGCTCTATCACAACCGCGTTGACTTTGCCTTCGCGGCAGACTACTCAGAAAACAGCGAGCTTGACATAACCGTCAAGGATATCATACGCAGAATAGCCATAGACAGCACCCTGCGCGACGAGCACAGCAAGCAAAAGCGCCGCTCGAAATGCTGCTGCGCGGACATCTGACGGAGGATAATATGTCTGTATTTTTTACCGCCGCGGTGTGCGTATACAACACGGAAAAATATCTTCGCGAATGTCTGGATTCCGTCCTCAATCAGAGCTATAAAAATTTCGAACTGCTCATAATCGACGACGGCTCGACGGACAAAAGCGGCTGCATCTGCGACGAATACGCAGAAAAAGACAGCCGTGTGCGTGTCATTCACACGGAGAATCAGGGTGTATTGCTCGCGCGAAAGACTGCGTTTGAGAATGCGCGCGGGGACTATTTCATCGTCTTTGATTCGGACGACACCGTCTCGCCCGAGCTGTTTTCGAGATTGAGCGAAAAAATCGAGCAGTGCGCGCCGGACATGATATTCTTTGACTATAATAAAATAAACGGCGAAAATATCATGCATGAAAAGACATTCGACGGCGAGCGCACTTTTAATAAAGACAGCAAAAAAGAACTCTGGGAGCTGCTGCTGCGCTCGAAGTTCAACTCACTTTGCTGCAAGTGCATAAGGCGCGATAAATTCGACTATGATATAGACACGGCTTATTACAAAGGCTACAGTCGCGGCGAGGACAGGCTCGTCTCGGCGCATATGCTGAGCCGGCTCAACACTTTTTGTTACCTGCCCGAGGCACTTTATAACTACCGCACCTCGGCTTCCTCTCTGACGCGGACATATTCGTTTGAGAATCTCGTCATGTCCTCCCGCGCTACAGAGGAGATTCGCCAAATGATCTCGGCTGACGGCTGCCTCGACGGCGAGTGCGAAGCGCTCATATGCTCTCTCGCGAGGATGATCTACCGCAATTTTCTCTATCCCAACGCCGTCTCTCTATCTAAAAAAGAGACCATTGAGCTGATAAAAAAGAGCGAATCTCTCGGCATCTATAAGCTGTGCACCGATCGCAGAGCGGACAAATATTCTTCAAAGCCGGAGAATCTTAAATTTTCGCTGCTGAGAAATAAAAAATACTCCCTGCTCGTTGACGCAGTGAGGCTCAAGAGCAGGATATAAGTCGAAGAGAGTCGATTGCCTTGACAAAATTTCTGCCGGGCGTTATAATATTCTCCCGAAAACTGCCCGTGCGGAAAGGAAGTGAAAGCCATGGGCACAGAACAGAAAAAGATCGCCGCCCAGAACAAGAAGGCTTTTCACGACTATTTCGTGCTCGACAGATATGAAGCGGGAATCGAGCTTTGCGGCACGGAGGTCAAATCCATCCGCCAGGGCAAGCTCAATCTCAAGGACTCATGGTGCTCGATAGTCGACGGCGAATTGTTCGTCAACGGAATGCATATCAGCCCCTATGAGCACGGCAATATCTTCAACCGCGACCCGCTGAGGGTGCGCCGCCTGCTGATGCACAAGCGTGAGATAATGCGCCTGCTCGGTCAGACGAAGCAGGAGGGCTTGACCCTCGTGCCGCTGAGTGTATATTTTGTCAAAGGGCGCGCCAAGGTTGAGGTCGGGCTGTGCAAGGGTAAAAAGCTCTATGACAAGCGCGAAACGGCGGCGAAGAAAGACGCCGCGCGCAATATCGAGCGCAGCATGAAAAACTTCTGATTCAATCGGCAAAAGCCGTTTGATATATGGGGATGAAAGGATTTCGACGGGGAGGTTGAACTTCGGTAAGCGGGCAGCGGTGTGGGACCGCTATAAAACCCATACGTTTAAATAATAAACGACAACAAAACAGTTTTACAAGCTGCTTAAATAGCAGCCGTCTTTGCCGGGAGTACTGCGGCCCGGTACAAGGCGTCGATTAGCAGTGAACGTGCACGGGTGAGCGCTCCGTAACCCGTCATGAACAACGGAACTACCGAACCGGTGAGCCTGCCTGACGGCGCTCCGGCGAGGGAATCTTAAAAGACAGGCTACGCCCGTAGAAAGCTGTGGGGAGCCCTTTTCGGACGCGGTTTCGATTACCGCCATCTCCACCATGAAAAAAGCACTTGCTGTTGCAAGTGCTTTTTTCAACGAAATTCGTTCCTTTGGAACGAGTGAAATATGCCTGCGGCATATAAAGGAACGAATTTTTTTCACTTTATGTGCAGCATCAAATTTCACAATTTACGAAGTAAATTATTTCACCGCGAGCAGTGCGAGCGATTTCACTAAAGTTTACAATTGCATGAGTTGAAACCGCTGTTATTGCAAATGATTTTTCCACCGTAACCGACAATCAAGCCGGGAAAGTTTTTTATAACTCTCCCGGCTTGATTTTTATTTTTGCAGTCATATTCTGACTGCTTCAATTTCGTTTCCGTGTTCCTTTATTATATCTATAAGATCGGTTGTTTTCAGCCACACCGTTGCGGTGTTGTCGTTCGGGTGGACTCCGATGAGTCCGCCGTTTACGAGTTCCTCGTCAAGAAAAAATTTCACTTTTTTCTCGCTGTCGTTGAGTATACCGAGCGGCGTCACTGCGCCCGGTATCAGACCGAGCAGGTTCATCAGATCGTTTTCCGATGCGAAGCTCAGCGGGCGTGTGCCGTGTTCCTCCCTGAATTTTTTCAGGTCAACGCGCTTGTCGCCCCTGACAGTTATGAGATAATAATTGCGCTTCTTGTCGTCTCTGACAAATAAGTTCTTCGCGTCCGCCTCCTGGTGCGGCAGCTCAACATGCGACATCTCTTCCATATTGAACACCGCGCCGTGCTCGGTCACTTCGTATTCTATTCCCCTGCTTGTCAGGAAATCATATACTTCCTGCTTATTCATAATTTCATCCTCTATTTAAAGAGGGCTGCCGCATCGGGCAGCCCTCTTGCTTTTATATCAGTCCGGCGTATAAGTGAAGGTGAAGCAATGCGAGCGGAGCACCGCCGCGCCCATTATGTTGAGCCTGAACGCGTTGCCGCGCATCGTCTTATTACCTATTTTCATGCTCGAAATATATCCGCAGCTGCTGCCGCGCGCGCTGTCATGCTCGAGTATCTTTATCCACTGCGCGGGGTCGCTCTGGAGCGTTATTCGCTTTGATGAATCAACCTTTGCGTTATACGCTTCGACCTTCTTGCGAAGCTCCTCGCTCGAAATGGTCAGCGTGCGTTTGACATTGCCCTCGGGGCTTGTCCTGCCGCCCGCGAGATAAGGATAGCTGCTTTGACTGCCGCCCCAGACATTCGCGCTCGAAGCCGTCTTCCCCGCCGCCGTTGAAAAATACGGGGTGAACGCAGGCGAGCCGTAATATGCAAGATATTCGCCAAGCGTCGCTTTTATTGCGTTTTCGATAGATGAGCTTGTACCGGCGTAGCTCTCGCGGAACGCGTGGTTTGAGGTAGTCATCTTAAAATTCTGGCGCTTTGCGTAGGTGTAAATCGCGACCATCTGCGACTTTATCGACTCAAGCGGCGCAGACGGACCGACCTCGGCATATGCAGTCTTGCCGAGATATTCGGCGAGCGAATAGCTCTTGCCGTTATATGTAACCTTGCTCGGTAAATTTGAATCTTTAACGAGGCTGATGCCGGGGTTGTTATAATAATGAAGCAAAATCTGCTTGTATGTCCAGCCGCGGCGCGCATATTCGGACGCGCCGTTCTGGCTCATGCCGACTCCGTGGCCGTAACCGTAGACGGTGAAAACAAAAGTACCCGTCTTTGAAGAGCTGTGCCTTGTCGTAGTCTCGGTCGGTTTCTGGGTGGGCTTAGTGGTCGGTTTTCCAGTCGTGTTCGGGCGAGTCGTGGGCTTTGTCGAGATAACCGTCGTCAGGACGGTTGAGCCCTCGGCTATCGAGCCGGGCGCAGTGCCATTTGTCTGCTCCCCGGTTGTTTTTCCGGAGTCGGTGCTCTGCGAGTCGGTGCTGTCAGAACTATATTCGTCGGTTGTATCGCCGTTGGGATCTTCGACATCAGCAATGATAATATCATCTATAACGCCGATTATGTCGCCCGTCCCGCTCCCGGTGGTGTCTTGAGTGCGTGCGCCGATAAGCGACGTGCCCGCCTGCGAACCGTAGCCATTGACCAAAAATGTAATCGCAGTTCCGATAAGCACCGCGAGCAGGATAATAGCCGCCACAATGAGCGCGGTCTTTTTGCCCGAGCGCACCGGAGCCGATTTATGATGAGAGTGATGTTCGCCGTCCGTGATTATTATTGACGCATCGTCGCTGACATCGTGCATGACAAAGCCGTTGCGCGCATAGTCGGCGAGCGCGGAATAGAGCCTGCGGACGCAGGCGTAGATAAACTCCTGCGTGGTCTCGCCCTTGCGGCTGAAGACCTTGAACACGCGCGCTTTATTCTCGTCCGCTATGCAGATGAGCATGAAATGCTTGCTGTCCTCATCGTCGTTGCGGAACACATTCGATATCGCCGCACCGATTGATGCGCCGCTCTTCGCTCTGGCGCGTCCCGCCATGGCGGCTATATATTCGCCGTGACTCTCGTCCTCCTGCCGCTTGATATCGACCGACCGGGCGATAGCATCGCCGAAATCCGATTCATCGTCATAGGGCAGGACAGAGAACACGAACGGGCTGTTTTTGCTTGAAGCAACCGCGACGGAAAGTCCGCGCTCTTTCAAGAGCGCAACGACCTCTTCCGGATCGCACTTTTCTTCAGCACTCGGCTCGCCGGCGCCGTTCGCATCCGGTTCGGTAGTGTTTGCGCTTTCGGCAGCTTTTTCAACGGGCAGGAACACCAATTTCAGTTCTTCGGCGACCTTGGCGCATCTGCCGTCGAAAGGGGGAAGAAAAACCAGCGTCTGGCTGCCGCTTTTCTCTATAAAGCCGCTGTATTTGCCGTCGTCGGTCACAAGTATCTGTGCGTCGGCAGGCATCAGACACTGATCCTCATCCGCCTTTTCAAGCACTTCGGCTATTCTGTCGGAGGACGCGGTTTTTGTTCTGAGCGCGTCGAAAAGCAGCTTCTTTATCTCGATATAATGCCGCTCGGAAGCCGCGAGAACCACAGTCTCCGAATCTCCGAACGCTCCGGCAAGGGCAGAAAACAGCTCGCGGCTGTCCGTGAACTGCTCAAAGCGGCACTCCCCGTAGGCTGCGGCAAAGACGGACTCATATTCCGCTATCGCCCTGCGCGGGAGAGGCTGATTGACAAAAGCCAGGAGCGAGATCTTATTTTTCAAAATATCACCTCATTAGTTGGGATACCATCTGTTTGCGTTTTTGTAGGGGTTCTGTTTCTTGTCTTTATCATACCAAGCCTGAGGATATCTCGGGTTGGGGTTGGTCTTGACGAGCGAAGTATCAACTTCTTCACTCTCGCCGTCGCGCACCATTCGTGCCACAACGACAAGGCGTGCGTTGTCGAACTCATACAGGCAGGTCGAAAGAGTAAGAATCTTGTCGGTCGGCTTGATGTCGACGCCCGTTGTGTAGAGCTTTCTCGAATCAAGCTCGGCTATATACTGCTCGAAGCTCGCCTCGCTTATATTCGTCCAGACATAGTTGAAGAAATATCCGTTGTCCTCGGCGGTGGTCGCATTTGTGATAAACACCGCATAGACCTTCCACTTGTAGTCGTGATAGATGGTGTTGAACTCGATTATCGGATTGTTTATGAATCCGCGCGTGGTGCGGTAATCGAAGAGCTTGCTGAATATCTTGTCCGAGCTGCGGGTGCTGTGACCGTAGATTATGCTGTTACGGTCAAGCGGCTCGATTGAATTGGCATGAGCCAGGAACGGGTTTCCGAGATCCGTGTATCTGTGGGTGAAGCTGCGTTTGAGATAATACGAATCGTTGTCGGTCTGGAGAATCGGGAAGTCCATCTTGAGCTTGTCTATCTTCAGCCAGCCGACGAGGTCGGTGTTCTGTGCATACGCCTCGGCGTATTTTAGCTGCATACCCTCGGGGAACTTGACATTCGGGTATTTCTCCTTTATCTCGTCCCAGGTCAGCTCCTCGCTGGGCTTGATATCTTTTATGTCGTTGTCAACGATGTTGGGCTGAACAAGATATGTGTTTATCAGCATTCCCGCGCTGACGAACACCGTGATTATAGCCGCCATAAAGACTATCTTGCGGACTATCTCGGAGACAGCGTCGCCCTTCATCGGAATGATGCCCTTTATAAATTTTTTGAAGCCCTTTTCGCTGCCGCCGTTCTTCTCGTTCTCGCTGACCTCGCGCTCATATTCGCGCAGTGAGCTGCGGTCGCGCTCGCTGAGGTTGACGGCAAAGGTAGAATCTGTCGGCATATCGAAATCGTCGAGCGCCTGCTCTGTCGGGTATTCCGGCTCAGTCACTTTCGGAATATCCTCGCCGCTCAGATCGTCGGGCGGGATAAACTTATACAAATTGTCCTTTTTCGGCTCGGCGGGTTTCTCCGGCTCAGACTCGATTATGGGCTCGAGCTCGGACTCCGGCTCGGATACCGGCTCCTTTTCTTCGGTCACGGCGCCGCTTTCCTGCCGTGACTCCACCCCGGTTTCATCGTCGCCGCAGTCAAGATATCTGCGCGCGAGATCTTCCATTTCGCTGCGCTGTGCCGCAGGTTCGTCGTCCTCAACCGATGTGTAGTGCTCAAACATCTCCCTCATATCGGGCAGCGAAAACTCGCCGTCTTTTCTGTTTTTGTCAGACATACTCTTTCCTCCGATACAGGTTTACTTCATTTTCTCTTCCAGCATCAGGCGTGCAAGGTTAAGTGCCCGCGACGCCGTGACATATCTGTTATATTCACGGTCATTTCCATGACCGGTGACTATCTTTTCGACGACTGTGCGCTCGCCGTCCGTGACCGCCGCAAAGCTCAGTCCTCCGGGCAGAACACCGTCGCCTCCCGGTCCTGCAAGACCGGTTGTGGATATCGCTATATCCGCGCCGCTCACGTGCTTTGCGCCGAGCGCCATCTCGCGCGCCGTCTGTTCGCTGACAGCGCCGTAGGTCTCAAGCGTCTTTGGCGAAACGCCGAGGAGCTTTGTTTTTATATCATTCGAATAGCTGACTATTCCGCACTCGAAAACCTCGGACGCGCCGGGGATATCAGTCAGCCTTTTAGGGATATATCCCGCCGTGCAGGATTCGGCAGTCGCTATCTTTTTGCCCTTTTCTTTGAGCAGAGCGACAACGCGCTCTTCGATGCTGTTCATATCGGTGCCGTATACGACATCGCCGAGCCTGCTGCATATCTCATCAACTACAGGCGCGCACATTTTGTCCGCCTCGTCGGCGGTTTCCGCCTTCGCGGTTATCCTCAGCCGCACCTCGCCGCTTTTTGCATACGGTGCGACGGTCGGATTCTTTGCGTCGAACATATCCTCTATCTCTTCGGCGACCGAGCTCTCGCCCATGCCGATTATATTGACCGTGTGTGAGACTATCGCGCCGTCGGAATATTTTTTCAAAAATCCGCGCACGCTCTCATTGAACATCGGGACGAGCTCGCCGGGAGGGCCGGGCAGGATAATAACGCACTTGCCGTTCTTTTCGAGCGCCGCGCCGGGTGCCGTGCCGTGGTTATTCTCAAACACGGTGCCGCCGACGGGCAGCATCGCCTGCTTGAGGTTGTTCTCGGGCATATTGCCGCCCTTTGATTTGAAATATGAGCGTATGCGCTCCGCCGTGTCTTCGTCCTCCCTGAGTTCGAAACCCATGACCTCACAGCAGACCTCTTTTGTCAGATCGTCGTCCGTGGGGCCGAGTCCGCCGGAAGTAATAACAATATCACTGCGACCGAGAGCCGTTTTCAGCTCCTGCGCGAGGCGCTCGGGATTGTCCCCAACTGAGCTGCGGTGCATGACGGATATGCCCATCGCCGCAAGCTCTTTCGAGAGAAACTGCTCGTTGGTATTGAGGATATCGCCGAGCAGAAGCTCGGTTCCGACACAGAGAATTTCACACACTGCCATTGTTACTCACCTTTTGAAAAAGCTTTTATAACCGTAACTTTTGTGCCCTCGACCGCGCGCTTTATGGGCTCCTCCCATTCGGTGCCGCGCTCCGCCTTTTCGACTCCGGCTATCGTCGGATGGGTGCGCGGGTGCTTCGGGGTGAACACAGTGCAGCAGTCCTCATAGGGCTGGATGGATATATCAAATGTCTCAATTTTTCTCGATATCGCGATGACTTCGTCCTTGTCCATGCCGATAAGCGGACGGAATACGGGCATCGAGGTCACAGCGTCTGTGCAGGCTATTGCGGGCATGGTCTGGCTCGCGACCTGACCGACGCTCTCACCTGTTATCAGCGCCTGGCAGCCCTCTTTTATCGCAATCTCCTGCGAGATGCGCATCATCATGCGCCGCATGATAAGCGTGAACACCTCTTCGGGGCAGTTATCTTTTATAAGCTCCTGGATCTCGGTAAACGGGACAACGAAGAGCATAATGCGTCCGCTGTATTTTGCGACCTGGCGCAGAAGCGAGTGAACTTTCTGCTCGGCGCGCTGGCTCGTATAGGGCGGAGAAGCGAAGTGAATAGCTATCAGCTCCACGCCGCGCTTTGCCATCATCCAACCTGCAACGGGGCTGTCTATTCCGCCGGAGACGAGCAGAGCCGCCTTTCCTGCGGAGCCCGAGGGCATACCGCCCGCGCCTTTGAGCTGGTTGCCGTGGATAAACGCGCACTTATCGCGCACCTCGACGTTTATTATAACATCGGGGTTATGAACATCGACTTTCAGATGGTGGAATTTCGAGAGTATCTTTCCGCCGACCTCTCTGCATATCGCGGGAGAATTGAGCGGAAACTTCTTGTCCGCGCGCTTTGCCTCGACCTTGAAAGTCGATGCGGCGTTGAGCAGGGGAGCCGTATATTCAACGCAGGTGTTGAGAATAACGTCCATATCCTTTTCGACTGCGGCGGCGCGAGAGAGTCCGGCTATGCCGAAGACCTTGAGAAGTCTTTCGGTCGCTTCGTCGAGATCGGCATCCTCGGGTCCTTCGACTATTATCGTCGACTGCGCGGGGGTGCAGGTGAATTTGCCGAGCGACGCGAGTCTGCGGCGGATATTCGCCATGAGCATATCTTCAAAAGTGCGCCTGTTGAGTCCCTTGAGTGCAAGCTCACCGTTTTTGATGAGAATAACTTCCTTCATGTTGTGATTCCTTTTTTATTTATTTTACTTATTTTTTCTTATTGTTTTCTGCCCCTCGGCAATGCCGTCGATGAGCATATCTATCTCTTCTTTTGTGGTAAAGCGCGAGAAGCTGATTCTGAGCGGGCTCTTTCTGACTTCGTCGCTCAGCCCCATATTTTTGAGCACCGAGCTCTGATGTCCCTTTGAGCACGCCGAGCCGCTCGAGACATAGACGCCGCGCGAAGAGAGGAAGTTGAGCATCGGCTCGGAATTTATGCCGAGCACCGAAATATTGGTCACATACGGCAGTGCGTCCTCGGGCGAGTTTATAACAACTCCGCCGAGAGCCAGAAGTCTGTCCCGCATATAGTCGCGAAGCTCAGTAACTTCTTTGAGCTCAGCCGCAAGATTCGGCAGAGCCGCAGCCGCCGCGCCGAAGCCCGCTATTGCAGGCATGGGCTGAGTGCCAGGGCGCAGTTTTTCCTCCTGCGAGCCGCCGAAAACTATCGGCGACAGGCGCACGCCCTTTTTGACATAGAGCGCGCCGACGCCCTTGGGTCCGTGTATCTTGTGGGAGCTGACCGTCATCAGGTCAACGCCCATCGCCGCGGGCTTGAGCGGCAGGTTTCCGGAAGCCTCCACC
>ERZ780013.399-NODE-399-length-15173-cov-3.27471_pt1 | contig 15173 bp, 8 predicted proteins | sample MGYA00511178_ERZ780013 | MGnify/ENA primary metagenome ERZ780013 (study PRJEB29588, sample SAMEA2149568) | human gut metagenome | biome: human gut; feature: human-associated habitat; material: faeces | place: Denmark | collected 2008/2010 ... | reverse complement strand
GCTGTGCGCCCCACCGGGAAAGTAAAGTACCTGTTATGCTGTGTATTCAGTTGTAAAGGTGCTGGTACAGAATAAATCCGTAAGTTTAATATACGCCAACAATTAGCAGTCTGTCAATGGCAAGTGCTAATTGTTTACACGGCATTCATAATTCAAGGCGAAAACCCACCTATGATGGATTTCACCATCAAGGCTTGCTCATCATCTAAATAACTGCATATCCATCAGCAGTTCTCCCTGGCATACTGTCAATCATTATTACTTCGGTTTCCTCGGTTTTTTGCTTATGTTTTTTGCATATAACATGATAAACAATTAGATGTCTCTATACGTTTTCTCAATCTTATATCACAATGCATAATATATTGTCCAAGAATATGTGCACTCATACAATTATCGGGAAACTCCTCAAGGAGTACGGACTATTGGACAGATAAGAATGTACAATGTAAATGAAAAGTACCTAAAATGCAAAAGTACAAGAACATCTCCCCTGCTCAATAAAGACCCCACAGTTTTCTACACTAAGCATCAAAAGCTCGTATAATTCGTTACATTTTTGTTTAAATCTGCTATAATCGTTATAAACGAATCAAAAAAACACAAAAGTTGAATAACAGGAGGAGTCGTGGCACTTATGGAAATGAGCAATGCTTTACAGAAAAATCTGATGCAGTTGTTTCCGGACAAAACGATTTACAGTGCGGAATTGTGTAAAAACATAAGTGTCCATATGGCACTGCATCGAGAAGCTAAAAGGGCTGGTGTGTCATCGAGACAGCTTACAGAGAGCAACGGCTTCGTATGGAAAGATATTGAGCGCGCAATGGACTTTTCAGGGAAAAAAGTTGATGAAAGTCTTGAAGTTGTACCAGTCATAAACCAGATATATACCACTCAGACGTTTCTTGGTAATGCTATTCTGACGGAAGAGCAGCGAATAGCAGTGTATTCCTACGCAAAATCTGCATTTGATAAGCGATTCGTTGAGGGAAAAGGGCTGTCCATTACAGAAGAAAAAGCAATTATTCTTGAAACGATTTTCGCGCTGCAAGGGAGAAGTGCGAACGATGACGAATCGCAAAGTAAAATTTGGGTGTTTGTATTTAAGCACTTCTGCGGATATACACTGGGACAAGGTACAACGGAATATCAGCGCTATTATCGCTTCTTTTGCAAAGCGATTGATGAGGTGATGCGCCTTACGAATCATTTTCTTGTTCCAACCGAGAAAAGCGGAATACGATACCAAGGATATTATGATACTTTACTCATCCACGCTTTGGAGCCTGCCGATGCAGCGAACCGTTTTTTCTCAATCCTTTTTGACTTTTACGTAAATACACTTGACTGCCAGTACATACCCGGCGACCCGGCTTTCAAGCCCTTAGTTAAGGCTATCAAGGCCAAATGGAATGACAATTTCGATTCAGAGGTCGATGTTCGATCTGCGGTTGTCTCTGCAAGCTTCAAAACATTATTGGAACTTTGCCAAGGATATGCTTGTGTATTTTGTGAAGACATCATCCACAAAATGGATGTGATTACAAGTGGATACGGCATAGATGAACAACTGGATACAAAGCACTTTCGCCTTGACTTGCTTATCTACCGGTGGTTCCAACAGCAGTCCAGAGGGCAGCGGAAACAGGCGCAGGATAGCCGGAAGAATCATAGAAACGATCGTGTGGCGATCCATCGGTCTGATATTCATGCCAGCTATGAGTTGATAGATGGAATTGCCTATATTGTTCTCCCTAAAATTCGATTTGAAGAAAGTGACTGCCAACTAATTGCGAATGGGAACCGGCCTCAAGTAGTAATTTCACTTGACAGTAAAGAAATTTATACCGAACCCATGAAGATCTTTGGCAATCAAGTATTTACCAGCCGAGAATACAGATTTCTCCTGAACCAAGTGCAAAGTGCAAACCTTCACTTCTCCGTCAAGGTTATAATTGGCGACAACAATCATGTAATCTATGATTCTCACAAAACATTGTATCGAGATTATCTGATTCTTAGCCGAAATATGGGACATGAAATCCGTAATATTCAAAAGACGGCGGACGGTGCGGCATATTTGTTCACGCCTTTGGAAAGCGATGTTGACTTCGATGAGGATTCTGGGGACATTTATACAGTCGAATGCGATTTTGCACAAAAATTCGCATTGGATGTTAATGCTCTGCACTGCCTAACCGTAAACGGCATCGAGCTTTATGCGGATGCGAGCACCAAAAGTCGAGTACGAGTTAAAGTTCGTCCCGAACGAATTTCTTCTGCATTTGCGCTTTCCGAGAATGCTATGTACACCGTTCATAGCAGAATTGAAGCGGTAGACGTTGAACTTCCGGAAGAAGAAAAAATTGAAAAATATCAAATTCAACTGGATGGCAAGACATTCCCTCTTGCAGCCTATTTACAGGAAAAAGATTTTTATCTGCCAATCATAGGCGAATCGGGTTCGCATAGCATTAGAATTTTTGACTTAGCCAGCGGCAAGAATGCGTGTGTATATGATTATTTTGTGATTCCAGAGTTCACCTACTCACTAAATTATCCGATATTCTTTGATGAAGGAAAAACCGTAACAGTACAGACCTTTGATGCTCATTATGGGCACCGTGAATTCACAATCTACTCAGAACCGGGAAACAATACCATTCAAATACCGGGATTTACCGCCATGGCAACACTGCAATTATCCTTGCCAGTGGTTCACGCCACTTTATTGCAAAGTGACCAGCATAGAAACCTTTTCACATTGGAAAACAAAGACCTTTGGGTTGATGATTTGGAAGCTGATTCTTTTATTAGTATCGATTGTCCCAAAGGCTGGGTTGTGAAGTTCTTCATGGGCAATGATGAACTCGTCTGCTCTAAGAGCAATCACTTATATGAAATCGGAAATTTTCTCCAAATGCATAAAGGAACCGACAGCAATGCAAATCTTTTTTTGCGCTTAGAAAGAGGAATGAATAAACCAGTCTTTTACAATTTGTTGACGGTTCACTTTAAGCCATCGTTCAATAGATGTCCGCTTATCTATGAAAATGGAGCGCTTTACTGGGAAATTGAGGATAACTTTATCGGAAACATGAAGCAAGACTTTCATGTATATCTTTATGATGTGGAGAAAGAGCCCTACAACTACTTCGTCTATGGAAAAGATGAACAGCTGGAAAAGAATCTTAGCTTAGCAGATGGTGCTTATAATTTCAAGGTCACTACGATAAAAAAATCCGTGTTCAAAAAAGAGGAAACCGAAATTTATTCTGGTAAACTGGTCGTTGGCAATCCCTATGATTTCAACTATCGAGATGCCATTTTGAAATTGAAATCCGCCTCCTGCTGGGATTGGGAAAAAGGTGTTTATAATGTTCTTGGTTTGCGAGATTCAATGACCCGAATTGTGGATTTGAAGTATATTGATGTATCCGATGCTCCAGCCGAAGAAGACGGAAAGTGTCCACATTATCAGGGAACTCTTCAGTTTTGGAATACAAAACAAGCGTCATGGTTCTTTTTCTGCAATGATTCGTCCAAAACAGAATTTGAGTTAATAAATCCGATTGATATTTGGCTGATTAGTGAGCATTTCCTTGCAATGTATTCTGTGACCGGGGATGCTGTATATATCGATGCCGGTCATGGATCTATACTAAATAAAGCCGAACGCACATTGAGTCGTGCCGAAAAGGAAGCCCTTCAAATTCCCGATAAATTTGAATATGAAATGGTAAAGAATAAATGAGGTTGTAAAAATGTTTAACCCTATTACCGCTTCACAGGAAATAAAAGACGCATTTACAGATTATATTACCACAACATTTGACTTTGCTGATCCGGACTATGCCGATGAATTGAAGAAATCTATTCAGGAGTCTGGCGCAGTTGCCAAAGGACCATATCTTGAAGTCAGCGGATCGTATGAAAGTGGCGAATCGATTGCAGAATTGATTGCTGAGCATAAGGTCAGTCCATTATTCGACACACTTGAAAACTGCGCCGAAAAGGACAAGGAACTGAAAATTCAGCGTGGGTTATATCTCCATCAGATCGCTGCATTGGAAAAGGCCAACGCACGAAAAAATCTTGTTGTTACGACCGGTACAGGCTCCGGTAAAACCGAGTGTTTTCTGATTCCCGTTATTGATTCACTCCTGAAGGAAGAAGAAGCCGGAACATTGAACGATGCTGTGCGTGCCATTATTATCTACCCGATGAACGCATTGGCTAATGACCAGATTAAGCGTCTGCAAAAATTGCTGAAGGATCACCCTACAATTCGTTTTGGACTTTATAATGGCAATACTGAGCAAACCAAAGACCGTGCGTTGGCGGAGTATCAGCGTGTCAACGGCAGGAAAGAAAATGCACATCCTCTACCCAATGAAGTTATTTGCCGCGATGAGATGCAAACAAATCCTCCGCACATACTGATCACCAACTATTCGATGCTTGAATATATGATGCTGCGCCCCAAAGATGACAAAGTCTTTTCTGGGGCTCAGCTTCGCTATATTGTATTGGATGAAGCCCATATCTATAAAGGTGCAACAGGAATGGAAACCTCCCTACTGATGCGCAGGCTGCGCGCCCGCATCAGTACGCCGGGCAGTGTACAGTATATTTTGACGAGCGCCACTCTTGGTGGATATGATGCGGATGACGATATTATTGCTTTTGCCAGCCGTTTGTGCGGTGCGCCATTCCTGCGGGAGAATATTATCCGTTCCAAAGAAAAACAGCCAGCCTTAAAAGACACTTGGAAAATTCCCAATCAACTTTTTACGGAAATTGCGGAAAACAAACGCGTACCGAGTGAGATTCTTGCAGATTATGGATTCACCATGGATGCTGCTGATGAGGATGAACGCCTATTCGAACTTTTATTGCATAGTCCTTTGTTCGGAGCAGTCAGAGGAATTTGTTCTCAAAGCGGTCCGCTGTCTGTCAATGAACTGCTCCAAAAGCTGGCAGACCGACAGTTTACGCTCAGCAAAGAGGAACTTGTGGCATTTATCAACGTATGTACCCGCGCAGAAAAAGGTAAAGTTTCGCTGATAAAAGCACGGTATCACTTCTTTGTGCGCGCACTTGAGGGGGCTTATATTACCCTAAATACCCCCAAACAGTTGTTCTTGCAGAGAAAATTATTCACAGGAAATGGTTCTCAGCAACAGGCTGTGTTTGAGTGCGCTATTTGCACTGACTGCGGACGTACTGCCATCGTCGGAAAAACGATTGGTGACCATTTGGAAAATGTAAAGCAGTGGGATGACAAGGCAGAGTATTACCTTGTCAAAGAACAAGGCGAAGCCCATATCTTTGATGAAGACGATGACGAGAAAGCTGTCACGATTGACGATGAAACCGGCTGTGCAGAAAATGATTATGTGATTTGCCCCATTTGCGGAGCTATCAGCGGTGAGGCTGATGCTAAACTGGAAGCGCCTTGTGATCACACGGCATCTAATTACATAAAGCTATCCAAGGTGACCGTCAAAAACACAAAGCAAATCAAGTGCAGCGCCTGCGGTTTTGGACACCTGCGCAGATTCTATTTGGGCGCAGAAGCTGCAACGTCCGTACTTGGAACAAAGCTATTTGATATTCTCCCTGAGACAGAAGAAACTCCTATACCGAAAGAAAACCGCACATCAGGTAAGGGACTATTTGCCTCTCGAAACACACGGACTACCACTACAGTGACAAAGCATCGGCAATTCCTGTGTTTTTCCGATAGTCGAAGCGAGGCTGCGTTTTTTGCCTGCTACATGGAAAAGTCTTATCAGGAATTTCTGCGCCGCCGCGGTATTTGGCACGTTATTGAGGAATGCAAAAAAGAAGGAAAGACTTTCCTGAGCGTCAGCAGTTTTGTGGAACGACTGAGTCGCTATTTTAATGCCAACAAAACTTTTGCTGAATGGGATCAGCCTGAAAATCAGGACATTGATCTCGCCTGTAAGCGTAACGCTTGGATCGCCGTGCTGAATGAGATGTATAATGCACGCCGCTCCACAAGTTTGGCGAGTATGGGCTTGCTCTCTTTTGAGTATGATCCAAATGCTGAAGTTTGCAGTGACATTGCAGACGAATTCGGAATATCTGACGCCGAAAGCAAAGACTTCTTAAATCTGCTCGTAATGGATGCGGTCTATGCTGGAGCAATTCTTCCTGATTTTAAGTTGACGGATGCAGATCGGGAGTATATTTTCTTTGCTGCAAAGCAGCGCTATATGAAGGCAATCAAAATAGCGGAAGATTCCCAACGCAGTTGGGTAACAGGCTGGGCGGCTAGGAAGCGCTCCAACGGGAACTATTATCCCAATGCTCGTCTTGCCCGTGTATGCCGTGTTTCTGGACAGGATGAGGATTATTCAAACGAGATCCTTTTGAGTTACTGGGATAATGTATTCGCAAAGCAGCGAAACGAAGAAACTACGATTTCTACAAAAGATTTCAGTATTCGCCTTAGCGGAGATAGCAAACTACATTTTTATCGTTGCAAAAAGTGTGGAAAAGTTACGCCATATTATTGCAAGGGATTTTGTTCTTCCGTGAAGTGTGACGGTTCGTTGGAAAAATATGATTCCACTATCGACTTGCAGAACAACCATTATGCTAATTTGTACAGGGACACTCGGATGTCGCCCTTGTTCATCAAAGAGCATACGGCACAGTTGGCGAAAGATCAACAGACTATTTACCAACAGGGATTTGTAAACGGCAAGATCAACGCGCTTAGCTGTTCGACCACCTTTGAAATGGGTGTTGACGTAGGCTCATTGGAAACTGTATATATGCGTAACGTTCCGCCGAGCCCCGCAAATTATGTACAGCGTGCCGGTCGTGCCGGCCGTGCATTGCACTCTGCGGCGTTTGTAATGACCTATGCAAAGCTAAGTTCTCACGATTTTACGTTCTATAACAATCCGCAAAGAATGATTAGTGGTTTGATTCAAGCCCCGGTATTTGAAATCAAAAACCGTAAGGTTATTAACCGCCATATTTATGCAGTTGCACTGAGTTCGTTCTTGGCTGCTTACCCAGAAGTATATGATGGGGATAATCAGACGGTACTTTTAAACGAAGGCGGCTATGACCTGCTGAAAGATTATCTCCAGCAAAAACCACAGCACTTGAAAAATCTATTGGAAAAGTCGATTCCTGCCGATGTACATAAAGAACTCGGCATTGATGATTATTCATGGATTGACTCTCTGATTGGCGATGATGGCTGTTTGGAAATTGCAGTAAAAGAATATCGGGACACGATTGACTACTACGAAAAACAAATTAAAGCGTATAGCCGTGTAAAAGATTACGAGCACGCAGGAGACTATGAAAAGAAGTTGAAAATGTTCCGCTGCGCAAGAGAAGACGGAAAAGGCAAAAAGAGCTTGATAGATTTCCTTGTGCGCAACAATGTTCTCCCCAAATATGGATTTCCTGTGGATACCGTTGAACTGCTACCAGATGTCTCGGCTGTTGGCAACAACAAGGCATTGCAGCTGGCACGTGATCTCCAAATGGCAATTGCTGAATATGCGCCCGGTTCACAGGTAATAGCAGATGGCAAAATGTATACAAGCCGCTATATCCGCAAAATGCCGTCTAAAGCATCTTCGAATGGATGGGAGATAGGACATTTTTGTAAGTGTCCCAACAAAGAATGTGCTGAGCCAAACTTCACAAAGCAGGATATTCCCAGCGAAGGTCGTGAATGCGTTTCTTGCCATTTTCCCATTAAAAAGAGATTTTGGCAGACGACATTGGAGCCTAGACGCGGTTTTATTGCCGAGAATGGAGAGGGCAAAGATGTTCCAATGCATCGTCCAGAACGTGAGTACAAATCCGATGACTATTACATCGGTGATCCTACACGTAATGTGATTGATACCCTGAGTTTTTCTGTCAATGAGAACAACATCGAAATTGAATCTACTTCCAACGATTCTCTTGTGGTGGTAGTTCGCAGCCCGGAATACGCTGTGTGCCCTGTTTGCGGATATGCTACGGATGATCCGTTCCCTAAAAAGCATAAAAATCCGTATGGATATTACTGCAAAAATGAGGATGCCATTTCTAAGAAATACATTCTTTCCCATGATTTCAAGACCGATGTTGCAAAGATTGTTTTTCAGACACCTGCCGCAAGTGACACGAACACGATGCTGTCTGTCCTTTACGCATTGCTGGAAGGAATGTCAACCGCCCTTGGCATTGAGCGAACCGACATAAAAGGTACTCTGCACAAGGTAAACTGGAATAATAGGTTGATTTATTCCATCATTTTGTATGATGCTGTGGCCGGTGGTGCCGGGCATGTACGCAGAATCGTGACAAAAGATGGCGCTGCATTCCAAAATGTGTTGCACGCGGCCTACGATCTTGTACAAGGCTGTGACTGCGATACTTCGTGCTATAAGTGTCTGCGCAATTATTACAACCAGAAAATCCATGATCAGTTGGATCGGCACATCGCTGCCAACTTCATCAAGCCGTGGCTTGGCGTGATGAAACCCATTGAGGAACAACAGCAAGAAGAAGCTACAACAGCCGAATGCGAGCGCAATTCTTCCTTAGATACCGTGCTACATACAGACTGTGAATATGATGAGGATTCAACATCATGGAACGAGATTATCGAAAACCTCCCATTAACCGACAGCGATGCGGAATGGGTAAGCGCGCTTCAAAAAATTGCTGAAAGAGATTTTCTACCATTCCCGGTGCAATCCGCACATATCACAGTGGAACGTAGTAATGATGAGTTATGGCCAGATATGGCTTGGCCCAATTTGAAATTGGCATTGTATACCTCTGATAATACAGATGAGTATGATAACTGGCCAAACTGCGATTGGAAAGCCTACAAAATAGGCGATGACACACTTACGCCGGAGAAATTTGCAGAAATTCTCCGCAACGCAACAATAAGGTGATGAACTTATGGCACACATGATACCTGCTGAGCCCAAAGAATTCGATGCACGGAGCCACGAGGGCATTGTTTTTGAGGCGCTGAAAAAGCTACCGGATAGCTACTATGTATTCCATTCTGTTGAAACGGTTGCCGTTACCGACACGAACGAATTGCTTGCTAAGGAAACGGACTTCTTGGTGGTAAATAAACAGCTTGGTGCGCTTACCATTGAAGTAAAAGCTGGAGATGGAATTTACTATGAGGATGGTCAATGGCATTACACAAGTGGTTTGCTGATGCCGCACGGTGGACCTTACCGGCAAGCACGGACAGCCAGTGCGACTTTGCGTAGACTTGTCAAAGATCACACCAACCCGGCTGTAGCCAGTATGGTAAATCACATTAAATTTGTTAGCGCTGTGTGGTTCCCGGATATGGCACAGGATCGTGTCAATCGTATACCGTTCGGGAGCGACGCCAATAAAAAAATCACGTTGTGCTACGACGATTTGGTTGATCCGAGACCAGCCATAGAACGAATTATGGCAATCGAGATTTCAATTGGCAATAGCTATATTGAAAATCGCATGACGGATGCAGACTTGAATCTTCTGGTAAACAATGTGATTTGCCCCAAGTTTCATCTCATTAAAATGCCATCAGTGGAACGTGGACTTGTAGAAATGCAGTTCAATATGCTGTTGAAAGAGCAATACAAGATTCTGGATTTTCTCGATGAGCAACCAACTGCTGTTATAAATGGTGCCGCAGGCACAGGTAAAACCATGGTTGCTGTTGAAAAGGCACGCCGACATAGTGTGCAGGGAGATTCGGTCTTATTTCTGTGCTTTAACCGTATGCTCAGAGATCATTTGAACCAGCAATACAAAAGCGGGCTGCTGAAAAAAGATTTTGAAAACGTTGATTTCATGACAATTAGTGCGTTGGCCTATAAAGTTGCCGGGGATATGAACGGTTTGGAAGATCTAGAGCAATGGTTGTCCGATTGCTATGATAAAAAGGAAGTCTTTGGCTACAAACACGTCATCGTTGATGAAGGGCAAGACTTTGGCTTGCTTGGTGTTGGTGATTCGGCAAACGAAGATTCAAGTTATGGCTGCCAAATTATTGATATATTGGAACTGGTGGCATTGGGCAACGGGGGGACGTTTTATCTATTTTGTGACCGCAATCAAATTGTTCAGGGCGCTGGCGCTGATGCACAACTTCCCGCCTGCATCTCCGACTCAGAATGCAAGCTGACGCTGCATCGAAATTGCCGCAACACATACGAAATTGCAACTACTTCAATCAAACCGTTGCCCAAGAACGACCGTAATATTACGGCAAAACAGGGTCCCAAGAGCGGCATTAAGCCTCATATGTATGCAATAGCAAACAGTGACGAACAAATCGAGTACATCAATAAAGCCATTGACAGTTTGAAAGACACCTGTGAAAGCATAACTATTCTCAGCGTGAAAAACACACTTAATAATAGTATTCTGTCACCTTATACGGAATGTGAAAGTGTCGGCGATTACAGCAGACATTATACCCATAAGGGAAAGGAGTGCCTGTTCTCTAATTGCTCAAAGTTCAAAGGACTCGAAGCAGATGCCATTATTTTGATTGACGTTGACAGCAGCACTTTTGACAAAGGAGCTATGTATTTCTATGTGGGTGCATCTCGTGCGCGGAGAAATTTGGAAATTATCTCCAATGCAACGAAGGAAGACTGTGCCTTGATGGTTAGAAGTCTAAACCCTAAGGCACCTCTGCGTAGAGATCCCATCTCGATGTTGAAAGTTTTGCTGTCTTGCGACGTAGACTTAATCGAATGATGTCACAATGTCAATTTTGTTGGGAGGATTTTCTTATGATGGTAGGTAATCAGCCTGAACGAGAGATCATACTTGATGCAAATCAGCCAATCGAATTTAACACAATAAAAGATGCCATAAACGCCGTAATCGGAACTAACTACGCAGGGTGGATGAAAGCCTGCTGGCCTAATGTAATGGGCAATGGTAGCTTTCGTCTGTGGTTTCCTAAGCTTGCACATTATGAGAATGGAAAACCTCATGCTGCGGCATTTGGGTGTGTTAATGTGCTTTCACCGGATTGGAATAGACTCGTTTTTGACGATCTGAAGGGTTCAAAAAATTCGAATACGGAACATTATGATGGTTATGACTTGATTTTTGCAAAAGATTCGCAGAAGGCGGGCTATGTTTTTCGAGGTGTATTTATAAGAAATAATGTGTTGTCTAGACAGAATCATTCTGTATCAGATCGGATTGCAACAAAAGTTTGCTTAATAGGTACACCTGCAAACAAAATTAAGATTCTTAATCAGATTGGAGACAATGCATGAATAGCTGGCTTATTCCCTGTAATCCAAAGCTGTATGACGTTTGCGCAGCTTTTCAAAATTTTGCCGTCATTGATTGGAAACAGTCCATGAAAAATGTGGAGATTGGAGATACGATATTTATATATGTTGGAGCGCCAATTCAGGCGGTATTATTCAAGTGCAGGGTGGTTGCAGTTAATAAGCCTTTTTCTACAATTGACGACAGTAAGTTTGTTATCAGCGGAGAAAGATACCAACATTATGGAAAATATATGGAGCTTCAGCTAATTTGCAGCTTTTCACCTGAAACATACCCATTGTTATATCTGAAAGAGCATGGTTTATCTGGAAATGTTCAGGGACCCCGCAGGTTTGAGATTCCCGTCATACAAAGTTAATCGCCACTTTTCTATATACTTTATATTTGACTTTAATACGCTTTATTGTATAATATGATTACATTACACTAGGGGGAGCGCACTACATATGCTGGATCTCACACAATTAAGCAAATATAAGGAGAACAACCGCATAGAAGCCAAAAAAGCGCAAGGCGGTCTGCCCCATAGCATCTGGGAGACATACTCGGCTTTTGCCAATACTTTCGGCGGTTATATTCTGCTTGGCGTTGTAGAAAATGCAGACAAGAGCTTTTCCAGTGTGCCGCTTCCCGCCCCCGAAAAACTTGTTTCTGATTTCTGGAACAGCGTCAATAATCACTCCATCGTCAATGTAAATATCCTTTCTGACCGCAATGTACAAATCGTAGAAAGCGGTGGCAACCAGATTGTTGTCATCGAAGTACCCCGCGCCGACCGCCACGACAAACCCGTCTATACTGGTGTCGATCCTTTTACGGGGACATATCGCCGGAATGGCGAGGGTGATTACCGCTGCACCAAGGATGAAGTGCGCGCCATGATGCGGGATCAGGCGGATATTTCGCAGGACGCCCGCGTCATGGATACTATGACGATAGACTGCCTTGATACGGACACCATTCGCCGCTATCGCCAGCGCATGGATAATCTCCGACCCGGCCATGTATGGTCAGAATTAGCTGTGGAGGATTTTCTGCACCGCATCGGTGCTATGGCACGAGACGCAGATGGCAAGCTGCGCCCCACTGCTGCCGGATTGCTTATGTTCGGTCACGAATACGAAATTGTACGCGAGTTTCCCCATTACTTTCTGGATTACCAAGAGCATGACCGTTCTGCCGCAGAGGATGAGCGTTGGACAGATCGTATCGTCTCCAGTTCCGGCGATTGGAGTGGTAATATTTGCGATTTCTACTTCCGTGTATACAACCGAATCGCGCAGGATATTAAAGTGCCTTTTAAACTGGAGGGTACAGATCGCATTGACGACACCCCTCTGCATAAGGCTTTGCGCGAGGCTTTGGCAAACGCCTTGATCCATGCTGACTACTATGACCGACGCGGTCTGGTGATTCAAAAATGGCCGGATAAGATTCGCATTGCCACCCCCGGAGCTTTCCGCATCAATGTGCAGGAGGCCCTTGTCGGCGGCGTATCTGACCCGCGAAATGAGTCACTCATTAAGATGTTCAACCTGATCAACGTCGGTGAGCGCGCGGGCAGCGGTTTGCCGAGCATCCGTACCGTCTGGCAAAAACAGGGCTGGCAGGAGCCGGAAATCGTAGAGAGCTTTAATCCAGACCGCACAACGCTGTTGTTGCCGCGTGGCGATAAAAAAGTGGCGGCAAAAAGCGGCGGAAAGTCTAGTTCTATCTCAGAGAAGCGAAAGAACGACATTCTTCAATATTTGACCGACACACCGGAAGCAAGTAGCACCCAAATTGCCGATTCCATCGGCTTGCAAGTTTCCCGCACAAAGATGTATTTGTCAGAGCTGATTGCCAGTGGAGCGATTGTTGCGGAGGGCAGCAGCAGGGCAAGAAAATATCGATTGAAGTCGTAAATTCTTATAAACTTTCCTCAGCACGAACAATTTTATTGTGCCATATCACTTCTAATTGCATTGTGTAACACTCTTCAATTCTTCTTTTTAGAGATTTATTCTAATCACTAATCTGTGATGACTGGCTTGACCAAGACAAAAGGATTCTGAGTGTGCTACAATTTGTTTTCTGATTGGAGAGACATAATCCCATGTGAAAAGCATTGTCGAACAATTTTATGCATTTCACTTCTAGCTTTTTATTCTATTGCTGAAAGGACTGTCCTTGAATGATAAAATCACCTATAGGTCAACTGAATTTAGATGCAATGACAAACGCATTCAAAGATTTGGAACTGCAGTTAGACGCCGATGTCCTTGTATTCTTCGGCGAAATTGTCGACGGCATCGAAGCAAATATTAAGCAGATAGTTGAACAAATTTGCAGTGACGAGCAAAAGCATGATAAATTGTGCATTTTGCTTACTACGCCTGGCGGAAGTCTAAACCCCGTAAAGCGCATGGTAAATATATTTCGTCATTTCTATACAGAAGTAGACTTCATTATTCCTGACTATGCATATAGTGCAGGAACAGTTATGGCTTGTAGTGGGGACAAAATTTATATGGACTACTATAGTGTTTTAGGTCCAATCGACCCACAAGTTAGAAACCGCGATGGAAAATATGTTGCTGCCCTTGGATATTTAGACAAAATCAATGAATTGATTGAGAAAGCTAAAAATAACGAATTGACAAATGCTGAGTTCATTATTCTCAAGGATTTTGACTTGGCTGAATTGCGTGCTTATGAACAGGCGCGTGATCTTGCAATAGATTTGCTGGTTGAGTGGCTTCCCAAATACAAATTCAAAAATTGGACTACACATTCGTCCTCTTTGGCCCTTGTATCGGATGATGAGAAGCGGGCTCGTGCTTTAGAAATCGCGCAAAATTTGAGTGACAACAAAGAGTGGAAGTCTCACGGGCGACCTATCAGTCGCGAGGAACTTGCACGCCTAAAGTTACATATTGAAAAATTAGAGGATTCACCAACCGTATACAAAGCAGTTACCACATATCACGAATTAATGTCTGATTACATACAAAAATATAGTATGTCGTGCTTTATCCAAACTCGGAGGTTTTTGTAATGCTGAGTGATTGCATTTTAGATGTTTTATCATCTAAAGAAAAGATTGGTATAAATAAGGACATCTGTGATTCATATGAAAAAGAAATTGCTTTATTTGATGATCTGATAAAAAGTGGAATGGCTACACGGAGAGGCTATCAGCTGATGCCAACGGCAAATACTTTTACAAACAACATTGAAGTTAACCACTGCACAAAGCAGCCTCGTAGCAAGCGACACATTTAACCTCTTCTGTTGTTTTGGAGTCAACATTGACCACCATTTGACCACTACTGTGCAGCGACACCACAAAATACCGGGAAAGCCTGCTGTGATAACCGACAACAGGCTTTTTCTTGTTTTGGGTCGTAGCTGTGCAGAACCAACAAAATTCACGTTTCATCGTCAGTCTATACCGCCCTGTCGTAGTTCTCCGACCCGGAAGGCCAGAGGTTCGAATCCTCCCGGTCGCACCAAGAGCAGCACCTTATGGGGTGCTGCTCTTTTTGTTTTGCATTGATTTTATGGCGCAGTAAAAGAGCGGATTCGAACAGCCCGTGCCCCGCGCTTTGCGTCCCGCGGGGCAGAAACGCCCCGGTGGGGCGTTTCTAGGGCGCGGCTCGGCGAATCCCTTCGGGCACGCTCAAAAACCTCATTGCAATGTGTTTTTACAATGAGGTTTTTCTTTAATGTTATTCTGGTTTTAGAATCATTTTAGCCGCATATCATCTGCCACATCCGTGTACTGACCTTTTGCCAGCTGTTCGTTTCTCAGCCGATTTAAATTATCGAAACATTCGCTCTATAAAGCAATAAAATAGCAA
>ERZ780013.376-NODE-376-length-15808-cov-3.98768_pt1 | contig 15808 bp, 13 predicted proteins | sample MGYA00511178_ERZ780013 | MGnify/ENA primary metagenome ERZ780013 (study PRJEB29588, sample SAMEA2149568) | human gut metagenome | biome: human gut; feature: human-associated habitat; material: faeces | place: Denmark | collected 2008/2010 ... | reverse complement strand
CTTACATTTGTTAATTTTTAATTCCTGAATCAGGTTGCCAACTCCTGATTCGCATATATAATAAATCACAATAAAAATGGAAGGTTATGAAAAATAATTCATCAAAAATAGATAGATTATGATTTTTATTCTTATTTTTGTGGCATATCAGCATTTGTTAACAACTTAAATTTGAGTAAAAGTTACGAATGCAGTGAACCACCTGCGGAAAAACAGGAGAGGAAGACTTTATATTACAAAGAGATAGATAGACGTATATTACACAAGTAGGACTATTAACTTAAAAATTATATTTTATGAAACAACGATTACTTTTAGCATTGCTGATGTTATTAACGTCGGCTGGGTTTATGAAGGCACAGACTATGAAAGTCACTCCGTGGGGTACGAGTGATGTTGTATTAACGTTTGATAAGTTGATCATTTTGTCTTCCCCAACCTCGGATGCCAACGTTCAACTATCTACTGATCAAAAAACGCTCACCATCAAAGCTGCGTATGGGGCTCGAGAGGTTTCATTTAGTACAGATGCGGCTACGACGATGACTGTTACCGGTAATGTGCAGAAGATAAGCGCAGCTTCTTCTTTAACGAGTCTTACTTGTACGGGAAACTCACTGAATGTACTTAATTTGACTAATTCTACCGGATTAATGACTTTGAATGCAAGCAATAACAAGATAAGTAGCTTGACATGGCCGTCTAGCAGTTCTGCTTTGACAACTGTAAATTTGTCTCAAAACGCGTTAGCAAGTCTTGATGTAAGCGACCTTACTCAGTTGGAGAGCCTTGATGTGTCTAATAACCAATTGACTTCCCTTGATCTGAACGGTTTGACTGAACTGAACACTTTAAATGTTAGTGGAAATAAAATAAATACAATTTCTAATCTTCCAACTGGTCTAACTCCAACTTATGGAACACAAACGTTGACAGCTGTAGGTGAAGGTTTCCCAGCTAATGAAGGATGGCCAGTATCAAAGGCTCTTAATAGTTTATTAGGGAATGGCGCTTCTTTATCAGCATCAGATTTGGCTTCAATTTCATGGGAAAGATTGGATGGTACAGAATATAAATCAGATAATACAACTGTACACAAAAGTACTACAGTTGCTGACGGCTATTTGTTTTATGATTCATCCAAAAATAATTTATATGTCGATGGTACCTATTGTTGTATTGTGACGATCAGTTCTAGCAGCACCTCAAATTATAAAGGTAGAACATTCCGTTTGGAGAATCTGACGGTTAAACCAGCAGTGGTTTCTTTATCATTCACAAAACTCAATAATCTAGCTAGTGTTGCGGTAGTTGGTACGACTACTACTTCTGCTATTACCTTTGATGCTATAGAAGATCTTGAGTCAGTATCTCAAGGGGAAACTTTAACTTTTACAGCTGCAGCAAAAGATAATAATTATGATGCTGCATCGACAGTATGGGCTGATTTAGTTGGGTTAGTGCCTGTAGATGATTCGAAAGCTCCATACACCGGTAAGACTTATAAATTTAAAGTGGCAGCAACCTATGCAACATCAGGGCCTAAAGCAAGTCTTTCTGCGGAAGCTTCGGGTTATTCACATAAAGTAGTCTTTGATAATACAACGCAGGTAGGAGGTAGCTTTACTGTATATAAGGTGGTTGGTACAAAAAAAGTTTCATTGTCTAGTGGTGATGTAGTTCTTAATGGGGAACAATTACTGGTTTCAGTAAATGCTAATGCTGGTTACACTCCTACGGTGTTGGTTAATAAAGAATCTAAAGCACTTGAGGTTGCAGACCAAGTAACAACAAATGTTATCAACTATACTACCGAGCCTATTAACATTACCAACACAGCTTATCCTGGTTCAATAGAAATACCAATTAGTGTAAACTTTAAGGCTGAGGATTTAACATTAACAGCTCTTGTGGATGGTAAAAAGCCGTCAGATAGCGGAACTAGTTTTGGTGGAATAGATTATTTGTTTAATAGACAAATCGACATCCGACAGAATGACGGTGCAACAGTTTCATCAATTTCTGATGGATCTGGAAAAACCTCCGTAGAAATTCAATCAGACACTCAGTATGAAGCTACATTTGCCATTAATGATCATTATCGTTTGAAAGATATTACTATCAATGGTGGGAAACTAGTTTCTATTGCAAAGAATTATTATGAGGAACAAACCAATCCTCGTATGGTTTATACTGTCGTTTTCAATGTTGAAAAGTCTAATGTGGAAATTTCCATTACTACTCGTCAACAACAACAATTGACAGTTAATGATGTTAATAATGGTACACCTCAATTCCAAGTTTATGATGGAAAAGAGAAGCCCGTATTGTTTACGACAACACCAGCAGGCCATAATAGCAAATTAAAAGTCACTTACAAGGATAAAACAAATACTGACTATGGTGAAAAAGTTCCATCAGAAGTAGGCAATTATGAAGCAAAATTCTCTATAATAGATTTGGATGGTGATTTTTATTTAAATCCTGGTACAACTTTGATAGACTATAATATCGTAAAGGCAGATTTAGTGATTGAGACATTACCGACTGTTACGGTAACAAGTGATGCGAAGTATGCCATTACAGATGGTAAAGTAACCTTTAATGATAAAGAAGTGGAAGGCACATGGTCAATTACACCGACAGCCCCAACTGGCGATCAATTGACAACTTCACATACGGCGAAGGTTAAGTTTACTCCTAAAGCTAGTGAAAATTTTAATGATGCTGAAGCGCAAGTAACAGTAAAGGTTGGTAATACTTCTTTGACAACTTATAAGGTAAGTGTAAAAACATTGCCAACGGGTTATCAATTGAAGTGGTATAATGGCCAGAATGAGGTTAATATTTCAAGTGAGTCATTCCCTGCCGGTACTGAATTAACAGCTGTTTTGACTTTCCCGAAGGGTACGAAAGGAGTAGACATGAAACTGGTTGATGAATCTCTGCAGAGTCAGACAGGAAATTCTTGTATGAAGAATACGGGTAAATCAAGTGATGGAAATTATGTCTATGATGTGGTTGTGAATGCAGCTGTTTCGCTTGAAGTTGTATCTGGCATTGGTAATAAATACACTGTTAAATTTGAAAAACAGAGTAGTAAATATTCTGGTGTTCCACAAGAATATAGTACGGATAATGTAACTATTTCAGATATGAATGGTCAGGAAGTTAAATTCTCTTCAGTTAACGCTGTTATCTCTTATAAAGATATTGATCAACCAAAAGATGCAGGTACTTATACGGTTATCGTGACAATCCCAGCTAATGAAACAACTGGTTATGTAGAAACAGTAGCAAGTGAAGCTGTCTTTACGATTGAAAAGATTGATCCGGAGATTTTGACGATGCCAAAATCAACATTAATAGCAAAAGGACAGAAGTTGGAAATGTCTGAATTGGTTAGTGGTGCATCTAATATTCCGGGTAAATTCTCTTGGGTTAATCCTACTAAGATATTCTCTACCGCAGGTCTATATAAAGAAGATATCAAATTTACTCCAGCGGATGAATATCAGAAAAACTACAATGAGTTGCTTCCAAAGGCTCAAGATGGTGAAGCTTTCAAAGTAGCAGTTGAAGTATCTTCTATTCAGATTTTGACATTTGTACAGCCTGTTGAAGGTTCTGTCTTGGTAGCAAATCAAGATGGTAAATATTTGGAAACTGGGTCTGCTATTTCGAAAGGAGATGTCTTGACCGTAACAGTCGTTCCGAAGGATAATTTCAAAGTAAAGAGTATTTTGGTTAATGGTGCATCTTCAGGCAATGTAATCACTGTTGGTGAATCATCAATCGCTATCGAAGTTACTTTCGAAGTTGATGTTCCCGAACCTGATGTTGAAATTGATCCGAATAGTCAGTATACTGTAACGGTAACGAAGTCATTGCGTGGAGCAGTAATCAGCAAGCCAGGTGTTAATGCAGTGAAGAAAGATCAGTCGTTCAGCTTCACAGTAACAACTTTGCCGGCAGATGCTTCAAAGATTAAAGTAACAGCAGGAGGCAGTGTTATCACTCCGTCGTCAACAGGAGTTTATACAATAGCAAAAGTGACTTCAAATATGACTGTGGATGTATCCTTTACTTCTGCTCCGACAGCTTTAACAATCGATATTCCGCGCGAATATAAGAATGAGGGCGGTTATTTGGTTGGTCGTGTACAAGTTGAAGGACCAAGCGATGGTAAATGCTATTACAATGATGAAATTACCTTGGTTGCCTTCCCTGAAAGTGGTGTTAAATTCACTCGTTGGACAGGTGATAAGACGAGCTCAGAACAAGTATTGACCATTGTTTTGACAGGAAACTTGGAAATGGAAGCCAACTTTAGTGGCACTCCGACAGGTATTGAAGATATCATGGCTGCTTCTATCACAACCGGAAGAGGTTATGTATGGGTTCGTGGTATTGCCAATGCCGATGTAACGATCGTAAGCATTTCAGGTCGCGTACAGGCTAAAGAACGTATCAGCGGTGATGCACAGATTAATGTTCCGGCTGGTATCTATGTAGTTGTCCTAGAAAGTGGTTCTGACGTAAAACGTACGAAAGTAATCGTAAAATAAGTTTTTAATTTGTTTCTAATGTAAAAGGGCGTGTCAGCAATGGCACGCCTTTTTTTGTTCATTCCATTTCCTGTAGAGACGTGGCGTGCCGCGTCTCTACGTGTGTGTGGAAATGATGTGTAAATTGTGGATGATGGTTTGGGGCTTGGAAAATAATTTGTACATTCGGGAAATTATTAACAAAACCTGTAATTATGAAGGATTGTGAACTGTTTAGAAATTTTCGGGTGAAATCGGCCCGCGCCTCTTGGCATGATTATGGAAATGGATTTTATTTTGTAACGGTTTGTACTGCCCATCGTGTTCATCATTTTGGTAGAATCAGCAATCAGAGAATGTATTTATCGGCTGTTGGTCAGTTCTTGTCTTATTAGTTGGAACATATTTCTGAACATTATCCTTATGCCCAGATTCCCTGCTTTGTCGTGATGCCCGATCATTTTCATGGCGTTGTTTTTATAGATGGAGATTTGGTCCCTTCTTCAAAACGGATGGAATGTGTAGCCGATAATTTGTGTACGGATAAAAGCCAATTAGCCCAGCTACAAGGATGGTTGTCGGTAGTTATTGGCGGAATTAAAAGCGCAGTTACTAAATATGCCCGAATTGATCAACCCGACTTTGCCTGGCAAACCAGATTCTATGATCGAATCATTCGTGATGAGAAGGAATGGGAGAATGTATGCCATTATATTGAGACCAACGTCGTGCGGTGGAAAAAATAATTCCCAAAAATTCCACCGGTTTTTGCAACCTTTAGTTTTGCGACTTCGTCTTATAGATAGAAAACAGAAAAGATATGGAAGATTCAGTTCAGGAACTCATTGCCGGATGCCGAAAACGGCATCGCCAGTCGCAGCTGGCGAAGTACCGACGGCCTTCCCCCGCCGGTTTGCTCCGCTGGTTTATCCGATATGCCTGCGTATCGTGGGTCATTCGGAAGAAGCAGAAGAGGCGATGCAGGATACTTTCCTGAAGCTGTTCGAGAAGCTGGATCAATATCATGACGAACTCTGTTTTGAGGCGTGGATTCGCCGGATTGCCGTACGGACGGCCATCGATTATGTTCGCAGACGGTTGCCGGAAGAAGAACTGATAGAAGAAACACTGCCGGATGTGCCGGACGACGAGGAAGAGATCCGGGAGCAGGAAGAACAGACGCTGCTGACGGTTGCTTCCGTCCGGAATGCCTTGGAGAAAGTGCCGGCCCAGGCCCGTGTGGTGTTGTCGCTCTATCTGTTTGAAGGCTATGATATGGAAGAAATCTCCCAAATCCTGAAGATACAGCCATCCAGTGTACGGAGTCAGTATTTGCGCGGCAAACGGCGATTGATCGAATTATTACAAAACAGGTAGAGACGTGGCGTGCCGCGTCTCACAAAAATAAATGTGAAATAGGCGGAAAGATGTCGCACCGCGTCTCATAAAAAAGGAATAAAGACGAATGAAAGATATGGACCGATTAAAAGATTATATTGAGCAGCACCGGGAAGCCTTTGATGAGGTGCCTTTACCCGAAGGACATCTGGAACGCTTTGCCGCCCGCTTGGAAAGAGAAGAAGAGGAAAAGGTGAAGACGGTTCCGTTGTGGCGCCAGCTGATGCCTCTGGCAGCTGCCGTGGCTTTGTTCCTCTGCTTGTCTGTTCCGTTCTGGATGCAGCGGGAAACGGCTGATTCGTATGTTTGCGAGCTCCATTCGGAGATGAGTGAGCTGCATACGTATTACCGCATGCAGCTGGAAGATCATCTGATGGAATTGGAAGCTGCCAGCGAGGCTCATCCTTCAGAAGCCTTCCGGCATCTGCTGGAAGCCGGGTTGCAGATTGAAGCTTCCTGCCAGCAGTTCGATAATCAGGTATTGCCTACGCTGCCTTGTTCAGATGAAGGTATCTTCGTCATCAACCAGCAATATCGGAACAGCCTGAACAGTATGCAGATTCTTTGTCAACAGTGTATGAACTTAAAAAACGAATAATAATATGAACGCAACTTTATTACGACTATGGTGTACCTGCGTCTGCCTGTTCTTCTGTCTGGCAGCACTGGCCGCAGATCCGGATGATCTGCACAAGAAGGAATACGAAAAGAGTTTTCCGGCCAGCAAGAGTGACGAACTGTTTATCTCCAACAAATACGGAGGAATCACTATTACCCATTGGAACAAGTCGGAAGTAGCTTTCCGGGTTGTGGTTGAAGTCAAGACCCGAAACGCCCAGGACGATCAGAAAAACCTCGATCGGATTCAGATCCGTTTGGGAAAAGAAGGAAATGTGATTTCAGGAATCACGGAATTATCGAATGTCTCGGTGCGTAACGGGAAGTTGGATATCCAGTATTATATCAGTATGCCTTCGTGGGTGCCTTGCAAACTCGAACAGCATTATGGGAATATTCAGATGCCGTCTAAGAATCCGGCACCGTGTCAGCTGACGGTGAAGTATGGTAATATTGAAGGCGGCAGCTTCGAACAGCCCTTACAGCTGGAAGCCAAATACAGTAATGTGACGCTTGGTGCCTTGCAGTCCGCTGATTTCGATTTAGGCTATTGCGGAAAGGTCTTTCTGGAGTCGGCTTCCCAACTGAATGCAGACAGCAAATATTCGAATCTGAAGGCCGGAGAAATCGGCAGTCTGGCTTTAGACTTAAAGTACGGTCAGCTGGAAGCCGAGAAAATTCAGTCGGTAGCAGCCGATGTGAAATATAGTACTTGTAAGATTGGTTATTTAGTTGATAACTTGGCTGCCGAATCACTGGATTACAGTACACTCGAGCTGGATGCCGTCAATGCCAAATTCCAGAAGATACAAGTCGAAGCACGCTATAGCTCCGTGAAATTGGCTTTACCGTCATCTGCTTCTTTCCAGGTAAAAGGAGAGAATCTGAAATACGGTCATTGTAAACTGTTCGGTTTCGAGCCGACCAAGAGCGAGAAAGAAAAGGATGCCGTGTATTATGAAGTAAATGGAGGCAAGAACGGTTCGATTTACTTCGATGCCGGCGGATATTCGAATATGAATATCCGGAAGGAATAATTGATTTGTTGATAGGATAATAAAAACAAGGCTTCGGATAGAATGACTCTTCTGTCTGAAGCCTTGTTTTATGTTGTCTTGTTTGATTCTTCCTTTACAGATTCACTTTCATCCCTTCTTTGGCCAATGTGGTGTTTGGAAAGATGGTGACAGCTTCCTGTCTGAGCGGCTGCGGATCGTCATAACGGGCGGAGTAATGTCCGATGATCAGTCGTTTGACTTCCGCATCACGGGCGATGGTAGCCGCCTCTTTAGCTGTCGAGTGAAATGTCTCGTGCGCCCGTGGTAAATCAGTTTCCTGGAAGGTCGCTTCGTGATACAGCAAATCGACTTGATGTATGTAGGGAATAATCTCCGGCCGGTAAGCCGTATCCGAACAGTAGGCATACGAGCGGGCCGGCACTGCCGGACGAGTCAGCAGGTGATTCGGAACACATTTCCCGTCGGGCGTCACATAATCGGCCCCTTGTTTGATATATTGGATTTCCTTCACTGGAATCTGATAAAAGTCGATCATTTCCCGGATAATATGGGGTTCGCGTTGTTTCTCCTTAAATAAATAGCCACAGCAGGGAATACGGTGTTTGAGCGGAATCGAGTAGACCGAAACTGAGCGGTCTTCCATCACTAACGTATGCTCTTCCGTATTTACCGGATTAAACCGGACGTTAAACGGAAGTCCCTGGCAAAACAGCTTCAGAATCGAATCTAAATAATCTCCTAATTCGGCCGGACCGTGAACAAATAAGTCGCCGTTTCTTCCTAACATACCCAATGTGGAAATCAATCCCGGCAAGCCAAAGCAATGATCTCCGTGCATGTGCGAGATAAAGATATGATTCAGGCGGCTGAACTTGATCCGCATCCGTCGCATCTGTACCTGAGCACCTTCTCCGCAGTCGATCATATATAATTTATCTCGGAGATCAATAATTTGGGAGGAAGCTAAATGGCGGGTTGTAGGCAAAGCAGAGCCACAACCTAAAATGTTTAATTCAAAATCTGCCATAAGGACGAAATGTTTCTGCAAAGATAATGTAAATCTTTAAGTGTAGTGTAAAAAATAATGAAAATGGCGGGCGTGGCTGATTCGGTTTGCGTTTATATTACTATATTTGTTCGCTGTCCTTTTTAAGTAAAGATAGTTATGATCATCTTAAAATGGTTATTAAGTAAACCTTGACTAACTTTTTCTTTTTGTTTAAAACGGTTAAATGTAGAAACGGCCTTGCGAGAAGCTACGCCGTTTCTAATTTTTATAGGACCTTTCCTTCCGTTATTTCTTATTCGGTTTCAAGTCGATCGCTCTCCAGGCATAGAAAATGTATGCCAAGACAAATGGTATCAGGATGGATACGTAGCTCATGACTTTTAAGGTAAACGGACTGGAGCAGCTGTTCTGTATGGTCAGCGAACTTTGCAGGTCGGCTAAAGAAGGATAATAAGCCGTATGATTCCAGCCGGCACAAAGCAATAAGGCCAAGACTGTCAGTACCGTACCGCTTCCGCTGAACCAGATTCCTTTCCGGTAAGCCGGACTCAGATATGTTTTTCCGATTCCCCATAACACCAGTACTACGCCAATCAGTAAGATACCAGTAACATAAGGCATCTCCAGTAGGTTCAAGGCATATTTATAGGGTTGCATGAAGATTTCCTGTGTATCCGGATTGACCGCAAAGCCATCGGCCACCAGTAAGTGAATCAGGAAGGCCAGGAAGAAAACCAAAAAGGCAATACTTTCGGGCAGCAGGCGTTTGCGGCTTTCCATCTGAATCTCTTTGTCCTCTACATTATTAATAAAGTAAAGGATGGCCAAAATGCGGGCCAGGAAAAAGACGGCAATTCCCAAGCAGACATTCCAGAGGTTCAATACGGCTTCCAGTCCGTGCCACGGCGTAGCCCATTGGGAAATGACCGGCATCGCCAGGTCGCTGAGTTGTTCTTTATTCACGATAAACTCAGCTCCGTTGAAGAATGTCCCGACCGCTGTACCCAACAGAACCGGTCCGGCTATTCCGTTGATAAGCAGAAATACCCGATAGGTCTTTTTCCCCAACAGGTTTCCTTTCTTCATCTGGTATTCATAAGATACGGCCTGTATTACAAAACAGAGCAGAATCAGCATCCATACCCAGTAGGCGCCGCCGAAACTGGTAGAATAGAACAAGGGGAAAGAAGCGAAGAACGCTCCTCCGAACGTCACTAAGGTGGTAAACGTGAATTCCCATTTCTTTCCGGTCGCCCCCAATAACTGCTGTTGCTGTGCTTCGGTCTTGCCCAGCTGAAAGACCAGCGACTGTCCGCCCTGAACGAATAAAAGAAAGACCAGAAGTCCGCCTAAGAGTGAAACCAGAAACCACCAGTAATGCTGTAAGAAAATATATGTAGAAGTTTCCATAATGAACTTTTCGTTTAATTGTTACTACTATTCGTTTGTCTGTGAATGAACTGATTCTGTTTCCGGTCCGGTCTGGATGGCTTTGATCAGGATGCGCAGTTCGGCAATGAGCAGAACGGTAAAGAGAATCAGGAAGAGGAAGAAGGTTGTCTGAACCGAAGCGGTTTCGAGGCGTGAAATACCGGCTATTGTCGGTAAAATATCCTGGATGGCCCAGGGTTGTCTTCCTACTTCAGCCACGATCCATCCTGCCTGTCCGGCTATATAAGCCAGCGGAATGCTCCATAAAGCTACTAAATGCAGCCAGCGCATACGCAGGAATGATTCCCGGCGTTGCAGAATCCATACAGCCAGGAAGAGCAGGATCAGATAAGCTCCCAGCAGAACCATGATATGGAATGAGTAGAATGAAAGGCCGATGGGCGGAACCAGTTCCGACGGATCGTTCAGATACCCATAGCCGAAATAATCGAAGTTCTCTTCGAGTGTTGCCCGATGAGCAGCCATGCCGGCTTCATCTTTATCCTTTTTGGCCTGGCGATAGTCGGCAAGCGCCTGGATGGCGATTTTTCCTTTGGCTATCTTTTCCTCGGCCGAGAGTGCCGGCTGTCCTGAATCATCCGTGTATGTTCCTTCAATCAGATCGGTGATGCCCGGAACAAAAGCGTCTGTTTGGCGTTCTGCCAGCAATGATAACATCTGCGGAATCTCTATCTTGAAGAGGAAAGGATCTTCCGGGCCATTGTAAGTCGTCCGGTCAGGATTGAGAATACCTACGCAGACCAGTCCGGCTCCTTTTTCTCCCTTGTACAAACCTTCCATGGCGGCTAATTTCATCGGTTGCTTGTCGGCTACCTGATAAGCCGAACCATCGCCCGTCCAAAGCAGCAAGATAGAAGCAACGAGTCCGAAGATAGCGCCAACCTTAATGCTGCGTAAGGCAAAGGCCTGTTCACGGTTCTTGTATAAATACCAGCAGCTGACGCCGATGACAAAGGTAGCGCCCGTCACCCAGCCCGACAGAACCGTGTGGAAAAACTTGTTGATGGCTACCGGAGAAAGGGCGACAGCCCAGAAATCGAGCATTTCGTTCCGGACTGTATCCGGGTTGAAGTGCATACCTGCCGGATATTGCATCCAGGCATTCGCAATCAGAATCCATAAAGCCGAAAGCGTGGCTCCGGCAATGGTCAGCCAGGTAGAAGCCAGGTGGAAGCGTTTGCTCACTTTGTCCCAGCCGAAATACATAACGGCAATAAACGTGGCTTCCATGAAGAAAGCGGCGATGCCTTCGATAGCCAGCGGGGCACCAAATATATCTCCCACAAACCAGCTGTAGTTGGACCAGTTGGTCCCGAATTCAAATTCAAGGATCAGTCCGGTCGCAACGCCGATGGCAAAGTTGATGCCAAACAGCTTCATCCAGAAGCGGGCCGTTGTTTTCCAGTGTTCCTTGCCTGTTTTTACGTACAGCGTTTCCATTATGGCCTGGATGATACCTAAGCCTAACGTAAGAGGCACGAAAAGCCAGTGATACATGGCCGTCAGAGCAAACTGAGCCCTCGACCAGTCGATCAGTGATGTGTCGATACTTGCAATCATGGTAGATGATAATTATTTAGTAAATGAATTAGCGCGGTTTACCAGTTCGCCGGAGACGTAGTTCTCCTTTTCAGCAGAAGTCTTGTATTTCCCTAAAAAATCAGGGAAAAAGAACAGCCTGAGTACACAGAAAATGACGAAAAGCTTGATCAGAATGATCAGCCAGAGAAGTTTTCCTAATTTCATTTCGCGGAAACCTTCCCGGTAAAAATGGTATATGCGTTGTATGTATGCCATCATACTGGATGTGTTTTCTGGTTATTTTTCTGCCTGTTTCTTCCCGGTAAAAATAATGATATTTTTCATTCGATAAAAATATAACAGACATTCTTGAGAAAAAGTTTTCCCAAGGTCGCTTAAGAATTTATCCGATATTCGTTGATTTCTGACTGAAAACCTACGAGAACCTAGCTTTACCACAGATGTCAAAAAGCTTTTTGACTAATATAGTAAAGCTTTATCATATATATGAAAAAGCTTTTTGACATCTGTCAAACAATTAAAAAGTAATGACATTCACAAGAGAAACCCGTAGGATTCAAAAACAAAGTCCGTGAGTCTTGTAATGCTTACATGCGGAATCAAGTGGATGGTCTTGCATAATCCTGTATTATTCCTTGGAGAATGACATAATTATGGATCGCTTTCGGGTTAAAAAATGCTGGTTTATGCTGTTAAAAAAACTATTTTATTAAAGATTTTATCGGAAATATGATTGTTGATAATTAATATATCCTTATATTTGCAACAACCTTGGTCCACTATAAGACGGATTAAGACGAGAGATAAATGAAAAACATTAGTGTGCTAATCTATAAATTTAATTATTATGTCAATTAGTAGAAGATCATTCCTTCAGAGAAGCGCTGCAGCTGCTGCCGCGTTCACAATTGCTCCTAATTCTATTTTAGGAAAAAGTCACGGATATGTAGCTCCGACTGACAAGTTGAATATCGCTGCCGTTGGTATCGGTGGTATGGGACATGCCAATATCAACAATGTAAAGAACACAGAAAATCTGGTTGCTCTTTGCGATGTAGACTGGAAATATGCTAAAGGTGTATTCGATGAATTCCCCAATGCAAAGAAATATTGGGATTATCGTAAGATGTACGATGAAATGGGCAGCTCTATTGATGCCGTTATCATTGCTACAGCCGACCATACACACGCTTTGATTACAGCCGATGCGATGACTCTGGGGAAACACGTATATTGCCAGAAACCGTTGACTCACTCTGTTTATGAATCACGTTTGCTGACTAACTTGGCCAAATCAACAGGTGTTGCCACTCAGATGGGTAACCAGGGTTCTTCAGACGAAGGTACTGATTTGGTTTGCGAATGGATCTGGAACGGTGAAATTGGTGAAGTATATAAAGTAGAATGTGCTACTGACCGTCCTATCTGGCCGCAGGGTCTGAATGCTCCTGAAAAAGTAGACCGTATTCCGAAGACTTTGAACTGGGATTTGTTCTGCGGTCCGCAGGAAGTTATCCCTTACAACGCTATTTATCATCCTTGGAACTGGCGTGGATGGTGGCGCTTCGGTACAGGTGCATTAGGTGATATGGCTTGCCACATCCTGCATCAGCCGTTCAAAGCCTTGAAGTTGGGTTATCCTACAAAAGTTCAGGGTTCATCTACTCTGTTGTTACAGGATTGTGCTCCGCAGGCTCAGCACGTTAAATTGACATTCCCTGCTCGTGAAAACATGCCGAAGGTAGCTATGCCGGAAGTTGAAGTTCACTGGTATGATGGTGGTATGATGCCGGATCGTCCAAAAGGATTCCCTGAAGGCAAACAGTTGATGGGTCCTGGTGGTGGTTTGACAATCTTCCACGGTACAAAAGATACATTGATTTGTGGTTGCTACGGTCAACAGCCGTTCTTGTTGTCAGGTCGTGTTCCTAACGCTCCGAAAGTTTGCCGTCGTGTTCCGAAAGCAATGGCCGGTGGTCACGAAATGGACTGGGTTGCAGCATGTAAGGAAAGCAAAGAAAATCGTCGTGTGTTGAAGTCTCGTTTCGAAGATGCTGGTCCGTTCAACGAAATGGTTGTAATGGGTGTATTGGCTATTCGTCTGCAGACTTTGAACAAAGAATTGTTGTGGGATGGCCCTAACATGCAGTTCACAAATATCAAGGATGATGAAACAATCAAGATCTTGATCAAAGACGACTTCAAGGTTGTTGATGGTGACCCGAAATTCAATAAGATCTGGACTGATCCGGTTAATGCTAAGCAATTCGCTTCTGAATTGATCAAGCATAATTATCGTGATGGCTGGAAGTTGCCTGATATGCCGAGATAATTAAGGTTTTAAACAAAATAAAAAGTAAAATGAAAAAGTCAGTATTATTTGCTGGTGCAGCTGCACTGATGTTGTGCTTTGCTTCTTGTAACGGAGGCAAAAAAGCTGAAACTACTGAAACTCCGGTTGAACAACCTGCTGCAGAAGCAGCTGCTCCTGAGTACAAGTTGTTAGATCTTCCGACTGTAGATTTGTCTACTTTCCCGAAAGATAAAGACGGATGGATTACTTTGTTCGACGGTAAGACATTGAACGGCTGGCGTGGTTATGACCGCGAAGATGTTCCTGCTGCTTGGATTGTTGATGATGGTGCTATCCATATCAAAGGTTCTGGTAACGGTGAAGCAGGTGCTAAAGACGGTGGCGACTTGGTTTTCGCTCACAAGTTCAGCAACTTCGAACTTGAATTTGAATGGAAGGTTGATAAAGGCGCTAACTCTGGTGTATTTATCATGATCCAGGAAGTAGAAGGTCAGCCTGCTTATATTTCCGCTCCGGAATATCAGGTATTGGATAACGAAAATCACCCGGATGCTAAGTTAGGTGTTGATGGTAACCGTCAATCAGGTTCTTTGTATGATATGATTCCGGCTAAACCGCAGACTGCTAAACCTTATGGCGAATGGAACAAGGGTAAGATCCTTTGCTACAAAGGTACAATCGCTCACTATCTGAACAGCGATTCTCCAGTTGTTGAGTACCATATGTGGACTCCGGCTTGGAAGGAAATGTTGGATAAGAGTAAATTCAGCAAAGACAAATGGCCGTTGGCATACGAATTATTGCTGAACTGCGGTGGTGAAAAGAAAGAAGGTTTCATCGGTTTGCAGGATCATGGTGATAACGTATGGTATCGTAACATTCGTATCAAACTTCTTGACTAATACTTAGTCGGATAATTAAATAAGGAAGCCCGGGGTTAATAACTGTTAATCCCGGGCTTTTCTGTAACCTGTGATTAAGTCGCGTCGTCTTATGGACAAATAAACTTAATTACTAACAATTTAAAACGTTACAGATATGGGAGAATTAGTAGCTATTTTGGCTGTTATCGGTATTTTTATTTTGCCGGTTGCCGCATTAGGTATCGGTTGGGTTGTTTTGCTCCGTAACCGTCATGAAGAACGCATCAAGATGATCGAGAAAGGTGTCATTTTGGAGGAGCCGGAAAAGAAGGCAAACCGGTATCCGGCTTTGCGGAACGGTTTGTTTATGGTAGGTCTGGCCGTTGGTCTGATTTTAGGTATGTTCGTGGCACCTTATGTTCCGGAAAATGATTTTGATTTTCTGGTGATTCCTGTCTTTGCCGTTTTATTTGGCGGCTTTGGTTTCATCGTATATTTTGCACTTTCCCGTAAACTGCAGGTAAAGGAGCGTGAGGAAGATAAAAAAAAGAATGCGGAGAGTAGGATAGAACAGCTATAATCAATGGATGAGCGTAGGTGGATAGCCGCTATTTTGGCGGGCGACATGCAGAGTTTTTCATGTCTGGTAGCCAAATATGAGAAAATGGCCTATACCATAGCTGTCCGAATCGTCGAGAACCGGGAAGATGCCGAGGAAGTCGTGCAGGATGCATTCCTGAAAATGTATCAGGCGTTACCCGACTTTCGTTTTGACTGTAAGTTTTCTTCCTGGTTTTACCGGATTGTTTACCGGACGGCTTTGACGGCCTTGCGCGGTCAGCGTATCTTTTCAGATTATGAAGAAGTAGAAGCTGGCGACGTTACACTGGCCGAACAGGAAACTGCTACTTCATTGCTGGAAAGAGCCGATCGGAAAGAAATTATTTCGCAGGTACTGAAGACTCTGGAAAAAGATGAAGGATTATTATTAATGCGAATCAGGAGTTGGCAACCTGATTCAGGAATTAAAAATTAACAAATGTAAG
>ERZ780013.365-NODE-365-length-16056-cov-3.98125_pt1 | contig 16056 bp, 17 predicted proteins | sample MGYA00511178_ERZ780013 | MGnify/ENA primary metagenome ERZ780013 (study PRJEB29588, sample SAMEA2149568) | human gut metagenome | biome: human gut; feature: human-associated habitat; material: faeces | place: Denmark | collected 2008/2010 ... | reverse complement strand
CACCCTACAAGGTGCTCCCCTGCAGGGGAGCCTATGGCGGTGTGATTTTGTGCGCTTTATACGCCGTCGGAATTTCTTCAAATATATAATAGCACTCTTATTTTTCTTGTCAACAGAAATGGAACGAAACGCATTTAAAGCGGTATGAACGCGACGTTTGATTCTTAAATGCAAATCAGATGACCGCTATCTCGTCTGTGTATTCCGCTCCGCACGGCATTATCGACGGCAGAGCGAGAGAGAACAGGTCGGCGGCGCGCTCTTCGATTGAAGAGATACGTTTTGCGCGTTCGCCGAGCTTTTTTATATCCGCCGCGCGCATAACTATAGGCAGCTTTGCGCTCGAACGCATGGCGCGCAGCTTTTCGCGGCCTATCGCATTGAAACCGAGCACTCTGATATACGGCGGTATGCCCTCGCAGTCGGACGCTTCGATACCGAGCAAAAGCGCCGCAACGGCGCGCCTTATCCGCGCATGGGAATAGCGCTTCGTCTTTGTGAGCGAATAGAGCTCCTCGAGCGAGGAGGCGCTGCGCGAGGCGGAATATATGCGATTTTCGAGCCCCTCGGAGATATCCGGCACTGTGGCTATTTTTTCTGGCGTTGAGATACGCAGGCACGCGAGGACGGCTTTTTCGAGAGCGTTGATATCCGCCGGCGCTCTGCCCGCCTCTATCTCCGCTTTGAGTATCGCGGCGGCACTTTCGGGCATGAGATCGGCAAAACCCTCGCCCGCTCTCACTCTGGAGCGTATAAGCGACGCGCTCGCAAAGGAGTTCACCGCTTCGCCGCTGTCGTGACCCGCTCCCTCGCGCTTGACGGCGAACGGAGCGAGCTCGGATTTGAGCGTATCTATCGCGCGTATATATTCAACGGCGAGCGTGTCATTGGGCGACGAGAGCACGGACGCTACTCGCGGGTCAAGCTCCTCGACGGCGCGCTGTCTCGCCGAGGCGAAGCTCACTCCCGAGAGCAGGTTTGCCCGCAGGCTTTCGCGCACGGTGTAGTCGTCAACGGCGCGGGACGCGGCTCTGAGCAGAGTGACGTCGGCGCACTCGCTGCCGAAGCTCAAAGTGTCCACGCAGCCCATGGCGTCGAGCAGCCCGACGGCACCTCTCGCAAAGGTCTGCGCTGCGGCGCACGCCCACGGGACAGGAAGCGAAACGACAAGATCCGCGCCGTTCATAAGCGCCATACGTGCGCGGGCGTTCGGGTGCATGAGCGCAGTCTCACCGCGCTGGACAAACCAGCTGATCATCACGCACACAACCGCCGACGCGCCGTTTTCGCGCGTGCGGGCTATATGATATGCGTGGCCGTTATGGAACGGATTATATTCGGCAACGATGCCTGCGGTGCTCATCGGATTCACTCCTTTTCCGTTTTTCGACAATAAGGCAGGGGAATTCTGCAAGAACTGCTTGAAAAATCATTTTATAATATATATAATATATCAGTAACGTGCTTGTTTCAAGCAAATCTTTATTATTTGGAGGCAATACTCTTGAAAATTCTTGTTATCAACGCCGGAAGCTCATCGCTTAAATATCAGCTCATCGACATGGACGGCGAAAAGCTTATAGCAAAGGGCATCTGCGAGCGTATCGGTATCGACGGTAAAATCAGCGGCAATACCTTCGACGGAAGAGAATTCAAATACAGCGTGGAGCTCAAAAACCACACTGCGGCTTTCCTCGAGGTCGAGAAGGTTCTCACTTCGACCTACAAGGTCATCGACGACCTCTCCGAGATCTCCGCTGTCGGTCACCGCATAGTTCAGGGCGGTTCTCTGTTCAAAGAGAGCGTGCTCGTTGACGAGGACGTTATCGCCGGCATCGAGAGCCTGTGCGATCTCGCTCCCCTGCACAACGCCGCTCACATTCAGGGCATCCGTGCCTGCCGCGAGGTCTTCGGCGAGGATGTTCCGGAAGTTGTTGTTTTCGACAACGCTTTCCATTCGACCATGCCCCCCGAGGCATTCCTTTTCCCGCTGCCCTATGAGTACTACGAGAAGTACAAAGTCCGCCGCTACGGCTTCCACGGCACATCGCACCGCTTCGGCAGCGCTCGCTGCGCGGCGTTGCCCTCAAGGATATCAAGCTCATCACCTGCCACCTCGGCAACGGCTCTTCCATAACCGCTATCAAGGACGGCAAGGTTATCGACACGAGCATGGGTCTTACTCCCCTCGACGGCTTCATCATGGGCTCGCGCTGCGGTGGAGTTGATCCCTCGGCTATCACCTATCTTCAGGAGAAAGAGGGCTGGACTCCCGCAGAGACAGCTGAAATACTCAACAAGAAGTCCGGCGTTCTCGGCATCTCCGGCGTATCGAGCGACGACAGAGATGTTCTCGCCGCCGCAGAGGCAGGCAACGAGAGAGCCGCTCTTGCAAGAAGCATCCAGCGCTATCAGATCCGCAAGTTCATCGGCGCATATGTTGCCGCGATGGACGGCGTTGACGCAATAGTCTTCACCGGCGGCATCGGTGAGAACACCTGCGACCTGCGCGAAGATGTCTGCAAGCATCTTACATATCTCGGCGTCAAGATCGACTGCGAGAAGAACCTCGAGCTCAGAAAGGGCAAGGAGGGCGAGCTTTCGACCCCGGATTCAAAGGTCCGCGTTTTCGTTCTGCCCACCAACGAGGAACTGCTCATAGCCAGAGACACCAAGGCTATCGTCGAGAAGCTCTGATATGAACGGCTGCAACACTTTTATATTTGACAGTTTACCGGAGAAGGAGCTTATCCCCCGGTTTGATATAAGCTCTTTTCACTGGGAAAAATACGGATATTCGCGCCCCGAAAGCTCCGTGCGGTTCTGCGCGGTTAAAAACGAGGGCTACTATGCTTTTCTTGAAAGCTCCGAAAGCCCCGTGCTCGCGAGATACACAAGGCGCGACGATCCGGTATATACCGACAGCTGTCTCGAAGTGTTCATCGCTCCCGTCAGCGGGCGCAGCGAATACGTAAACTTCGAGATGAATCCGAACGGCGCTTATCTGTCGCAGTTCGGAAGCGAGAGAAACGGCCGCGTGTTCATAAAAGAACTGACCGCAGAGACCCCGCGCGTCAGTGCAGGAGTTTACACGGACAAAAAGGGCTGGCATGCTCAGCTGTTCATCCCGGAAGGGCTGATATCGTCGCTCTACGGCTGCGAGTTTTCGGTCGGCGAGGGTGAGATACGCGGCAACTTCTATAAATGCGCCGACGACTCCCCGACCCCGCACTACGGTGCGCTCTTCCCCGTTGACAGCGTTTCTCTCGGCTTTCACAATCCCGAAAGGTTCGGCACTATCAAAATAATCAAAAGGTGATACAGATGCAAACGCAGAATGCTCCCTTTCCGCTGCAGCAGATAATCGATGAATTCGGTTTTGAGGGAGAATATATCGGCTACCGCGTTTCAAACGACGGTCATATAAACAACACTTTTGTTCTCGATTTCAAAAACGCTGACGGCAGCAGCACAAGCTACCTTGTTCAGCTGATAAATACGAATGTTTTCAAGAATCCAGACGAGCTGATGGAGAATATCGTCGGAGTCACGGGATACCTGCGCAACATAGTTATCGAGCGCGGCGGCGACCCGGAGCGCGAATGCCTCAGGGTGTTCTTCACAAAGGACGGCAAGCCCTATTTCAGAACAGAGAACGGCGAATGCTGGCGATGCTACAATTTTATCACCGGCGCGCACGCCTGCCAGTCCATTGACGACCCGAAAACATTCTTCAACGCCGCAAAGGCTTTCGGCACTTTCCAGTGCCTGCTCGCGGACTATCCGAGCAGCACGCTCCACGAGACTATCCCGAACTTCCACAACACCCGCTCCCGCTTTGCCGACTTCAAAAAGGCAGTCGGCGACGACATCAAGGGTCGCGCGGCGGGCGTGCAGGAAGAGATCGACTTTGTTCTCTCGCGCGAGGGCGACACGGGCATTCTCGTCGATATGCTCAGCAACGGCGAGCTGCCGCTGAGAGTCACACACAACGACACGAAGCTCAACAACGTCATGTTTGACAACAAGACGGACGAGGGCATATGTGTAATTGACCTCGACACGGTCATGCCCGGACTTTCGCTCTACGATTTCGGCGACAGCATCCGCTTCGGCGCAAGCACCGCCGCAGAGGACGAGAAAGACCTCAGCAAAGTGAACTTCGACATTGAGCTCTACAAAGTCTACACCGAGGGCTATCTTTCCGCCGCCGGCAAGAGTCTGACCGACGCGGAGATTGAATATCTCCCCTTCTCATCGAAGCTCATGACGCTCGAATGCGGTATGCGTTTCCTCGGAGACTACCTCAACGGCGACACTTATTTCCGCATTGACTATCCCGAGCACAATCTCGTCCGCTCCCGCACGCAGTTCAAGCTCGTCGAGGACATGGAGAAGCAGATGGACGAGATGAAAAAGGTCACACAGGAGATATACGAAAAAGTCTGCAAATAAAAAAGCCATACGGCATGGAGGGTCAGAGCTATGTTATCTCTGATGGACGAGCGTCAGCTCAGGCACAGTCTTGCCCTCTGGACGATGAAAAACAGCCGCTTCGCGCCGCAGCCCGGAAGCTGCGAGGAAGCGGCTTTTATCAAAACTTACGCTGTGCCACAAACAAGATTTGAGCGAGTCAATTCCACCGTCTCTTCAAACGGCAGACCGCTCTCGATATTCCGCACCGTCATACGCCTCGCCGACTGGCAGTCGCGCAGCGGGCAGGAATGTGCGCTGGTCTATCTCAAGGCAGTTGAGACAGACACGGACAGCCTCGGCAACACCGCCGAAATCACTCTTGGCTATTCAATAGTCAGCAGGTGATATACTTTCTTATTGCGGGATAGACCCGCTTTGCGATGAACGCGAGCAGCAGGCAGAAAACGGCATCCTTTGGAAAGGTCGTGAACACGCAGGCGCTCATCATCTTCATAAAGCCCGGATATGTATTGAGATACAGTCGGGTGATAAAATAGAAATATACAGTACCGATAATATATATTATCACTGTGCCGACCATAGCGGCGAAGAAGAGCTTCCAGAATGTGCGCTCCTTTAGATGCTCGACGATGAATCCCGTGACGGCGGACGCGACAAGGAAGCCGATTATAAATCCGAAAGACGGCTTGAGCACGCAGCCGATTCCCCCGCCGTAGGTAAACACGGGCACTCCGCAGAGACCGAGAATTATATATGCCGCAACGCTCAGCGACGAGCGCCACGCGCCGAGCAGCATCGCAGAGAGCAGAACAAATTCGAGCTGCAAGGTTATCGATATCATCGGCAAAGGTATTTTTATAAATGTGCCGAGGATTATCAGGGCGCACGAAAGCGCACACACTGCGGCGGTCATCGCCCTGCCTTTTGAAGTCATTTTACTTTTCATTCTCTCACCTTCCGGAAATTGGATCGCATTTGATTATATCACAACAACCATACAATCAATTCAACAAATCGACTTTTCAGCGTGAAAATGCGCTTAGAAATACATAAAAACTTTTTCTTATAGCTGGAGGACAGACTGATGCAAGAGCTGATTAAAAGAAACACGCCGGAGATTGCCGACAGGTTCGCACTCGAAATCGAGGACAGGCGCGAGGGCAAGAGCTTCTATGAAATCGAGGCGTGCGGCGACAAAATAGTTCTGCGCGGCGACTGCAAGATAAGCCTTGCAATGGCATATTACAGATACCTGAAGGACTGCTGCAATGTTAACCTTGCGCACTGCGGCAACGACAGGATAGGCAATATCACCGAAGCTCCCCTGCCCGCGGGCAAGACAGTCCGCATTATCGAGCAGGATAAACGCGCCTACATGAACTACTGCACATTTTCGTATTCCGCCCGCTGGTGGGACTGGGAGCGCTGGGAGCGCGAGATAGACTACATGGCTATGCGCGGAATAAACATGCCGCTGAGCATAGTCGGCTACGAGGCGGTGCTTTTCTACACCCTGCGCGACCTCGGATATACGGACGACGGAGCGCTCAATTTCATCAGCGGCCCCGCATATCTGCCGTGGCAACTCATGGGCAACCTCGACAGCTATTTCAGCCTGACGGACAAAGCTTATGTTGACAAGCGACTTGAACTCGGCAAGAAGATAATCGACCGCGAGCTTGAGCTCGGCATGACACCGATTCAGCAGGGCTGCTCGGGTCAGGTGCCCTCAACAATTCTTCGCGTGCTTCCGCACACTAACGCATACAATGTCCCCTCATGGTGCGGGTTCCCCGTAACATATCAAATAGACCCGCTCGACAAAAACTTCAGAAAATTCGGCATGGCTCTGCTCGAAAAGCAGCGTCAGCTCTTCGGCGCGCACCACTATTATGCCTGCGACCCGTTCCACGAGAACAAGCCCCCGATAAAGGGCGACAAGTATCTCCAGAACGTAGGAAAGGCTATTTCGGAGATGTATACAGCTTTCGACTCTCAGGCGGTCTGGGTCATGCAGGCATGGTCTCTGCGCGAGCCGATAGTCAAGGCTGTTGACAAGGACAAGCTGCTCATTCTCGACATCGACGGCAGCAAATGCGAAAAGACCGACGGCTTCTGGGGCTACAACTTCATCAGCGGCACGCTCAACAACTTCGGCGACAGAAACACGCTCCACGGTTCGATAGACGCGCTCGCCGAAAACAAATTCATGGAAGAGCGCGAAAAATATCCGAATATTGTCGGCACGGGGCTTTTCATGGAGGGCATTTTCCAGAACCCGCTGTATTTTGACCTCGCTTCCGATATGCTCACGCGAAGCGACAAGCCGGAGCTTGATTCATGGCTCAAGGACTACGCCCGCCGCCGCTACGGCAGCGACGAAGCGTGCCTTTTCGAAGCGGTCAAAGATATGCATGAGACCTGCTACAGCAAGGCTTGCACAGGACGCGAGACTGCGTCGATAATCTGCGCCCGACCCGCATACGAACAGCGCCACACCGCGCCGAACGATGTGTTTGAGCTGAGATATGACAACGAGAAGCTACTCAACGCGCTCGAAAATCTGCTTAAAGCCGAACACGCTGATACGGACGGATACAGATTCGATGTCTGCGATCTGACGCGCCAGGTGCTCAGCAACTATGCAAAAGATCTCTACAAGCGCAGCATAAGCGCATTTGACAGCAAAAATATAAGTCTTTTTGAAAAGAGTGTCAACACATTCGTGCGCCTGCTCGAAGATGTTGACAGGCTGCTCATGACGCGCCCCGAACTGACGCTCGGCGAGCATGTCAGACAGGCTAACGCCTATGCCTGCTCCGACAAGGACAGGCAGAATTTCGAGCTCAACGAGCTTTATATGCTGACCCTCTGGGGTCCCGCGCGCTCCTCGCAGCTCTATGACTACGCATGGAAAGAATGGGGCGGCATGATAAAGACTTTCTATCTGCCGCGCTGGTATTCGTTCTTCGAGCAGATGGCGGTCAACTTCAAGAAGCGCAAATGCACATTCACGACCACAAAGCGCCGCTATAACGAGCGCGAGGACTTCGACGGAACTTCGTTCTACAAGAGCGTTGAAAAATTCGAGAACAAATGGCTCTCGACCTACAAGCCCGAGCAGCCCTCGGAGGAGGACACGCTCGAAGTCGCGCGCGAGCTGTTTGACTTCTATGCGCCGATGATAAGAGGTGTTCAGGCATGAGCGTTGAGCCGCAAAGAAAAGGCGGAGACAAGCTTGACCTATATGAGCGCCAGATAAATATGCTCGACACCCTGCTCCAACACGGGGCGATATCCGAAGCGCAATATAAAAAGAGCGCGGGTGATTTAGAGAAACTGATGTTCCCGCAGGGAGTACCGAAAAGATAAAAAATCAGCCTTCGATTCACAAAAGAACCGAAGGCTGATATATTTTTGCTTATTTGCTGTTTTTGCCGTGCGAGCCGGAATGACTGCCGTAACCGTAGCCATACCCGTAATGCTTGCCGTAGCCATATCCGTAGCCGTATCCGCGGCGCGATATCGAATAGTTGCCATAGCCGCCCTTGCTGCGGTCGGTCGAGGTATTGTAGACGCATCCGGCGAGATCCGTTCCGCCCTGAGTGAGGTCGCTGACAGCCTCGAGTATCGCGGGAACGGGGAAAACATCCTCGCGGATAACAAATATTGACGAGTCGGTGTATTTGGCGCATATCGCCGCATCCGCAACGATTCCGATGGGAGGCGTATCGATGATAATATAATCGAACTTTTCTTTTGCCGCTGCGATGAACTCGCCGGTCTTGGCGTTTGAAAGCATCTCGGTCGGATCCGTTATGCTCTCGTCGCCTGCGAGGACGAACATCTTATATTTCTCAATATATTTTATCGCATCGCTCGAATTTTTCGCGCCGTTGACGACATCGGCTATGCCGTTGCCGGAAAGATTGCTTATGCCGAGATTCTTGAGCACGGACGGCTTTCTGAGATCGGCATCGACGAGCAGGACGGAATATCCGTTCTGCGCAAGCGCGAGCGAGAGGTTGACGGCAACCGTCGTCTTGCCCTTTTGCCCCCCCGCCTGCCGTTGAGCAGTTCGAGCTTCGTTCGCATTGCTTTATATGTCTCAACGAACGCAAAGCCGCAGGCCTTGTCGGTTATCAGCAGCTCTCGGTCGCCGTGGGCGGATTTCTTATAGAAACGCTCGCCGCTGGGCACCTGCGACACCTCGCCGATAACATTAAGCTGAAGCTTGTTCTGGATATCCTCCTGGCTTCTGACGGTGTTGCGCGCAGAATCCCTGATTATTATAATGAGCGCACATATAACTGCACCCGCAAGAGCGCCGATGATGGCGTTGCGCACTGTACCGACGGACTTGTCCGGCTTTGTCGGCAGCTCCGGCTCGTCGCAGAGATGGATGCTGCCGCCCGAATAGACCCGAACGACATCTTTATATGTATCCTTGACAGCCTGCGCGAGCTCATAAGCCTCCTCGGGCGAGGAAGCAGTGACGGTCATATCGATAATGCTGCTGTCCGTCTTGCGGGACACGGCTATCATCTTCGCAACCTGATCCGCAGTTTTCGGATACGACTTGCACTCGGCGGCTATCGCGTTGCACATAGTGCGCCCGGTCATAAGATGGACAAAAGTATTCGCCATATAAGCCGATGCCGACATATCGTTATAGGAGACGGAATTATCCCCCGATGACGAGAGGTCTTTTTCGGACTTATTGTTGACGATAAACGTCATGCTCAAAGTATAAGTCGGCTCTTCGACTGCCTTGGTTATCACTGCGCATGACGCGCCGACCACCAACGCGACAAGTATCAGAAGCCACAGCCTTCTCAGAAGAAGACCGAACGCATACATGATGTTCACTTCGACTCCGTCGCTGTCGGTATCTTTTCTAACTATCTTACTCAATCACATATCCCCCACTTCGTCAACACTCATCAAAGAGTATCGACAATCTTTCTTCCTATTGAATCATAGAATATCTCGTGCTTTTCGACCTCGGAGAGCTTGTAGCAATTCCTGCCGTCAAAGACCAGAGGTCTCCTCATATACTTTTTGTAGTTATCCAGCGGATATTCTACGATTTTTTCCCACTCAGTCATTATGAAGCAAACATCCGCATCTGTCAAGGCTTCGTCTATATTCTCGGCAAAGTTTATTGCACAATCCGGATAGCGCTTTCTGAAATTTTCGACACCCAGCGGATCCCACGCGATTACACTCGCGCCCTCATTGATGAGTATATCTATATTCTGCTTTGCGGGCGCTTCGCGCAGATCGTCGGTGCCGGGCTTGAAAGTGAGTCCTATTATCGCCACGCGCACGCCCCTGAAATCCGGGAAGAATCTGCGCGCTTTATCAATAAGCTTTATACGCTGTTCGCGGTTGACATCGATAGTCGCTTTTACTGTCTTGAGCTTCACTCCGGCGTGGTCGCTCTGGAAATTGAGCGCCTTTGTATCCTTCGGGAAGCAGCTGCCGCCGTAGCCTATTCCGGCTTTTAAGAAGTTCGAGCCGATGCGCCTGTCCATTCCCATTCCGCGGGCAACCTCTTCGATATCCGCGCCGACTATCTCGCAGAAGTTCGCAATTTCATTTATATAAGAAATCTTGAGCGCGAGAAAGTCGTTGGAGGCGTATTTTATCATCTCAGAGCTTCGCACGCTGACATGAACTATCGGCAGTTCGAGAGGCGCATACATTTCTTCAACTGTTTTATATGCCTGCTCATCATCCGCGCCGATAACTATTCTGTCGGCGTTGAAGGTATCCCTGACCGCCGTGCCCTGCGAGAGGAACTCGGGGTTTGAGACGACGAAGAAATGAAGATCCGGGCGACGCTCATCTATTCTGCGGCGCACGCTCTCGCAGGTTCCGATCGGCACGGTAGATTTAACAACCACGACCGTTCCGTCGCTGCAATTGTCGGCGATGCTGTCCACAACGGAGAACACGGCGCTTAAATCCGCGGAGCCGTCCTCCTTCTCGGGCGTACCGACGCCGATAATAATGACCTGTGCTTCGGAATACTTCGTCACATCGTCCGTGAACTCAAGGCGTTCGCGGTTTTTGAGCATGAGCTCTTCGAGTCCGTATTCGTAGATGGGAGAGATGCCCTCTTTGAGCATTTTCAGTTTACCTTTGTCAACATCGAGGCAGATTACATCATACCCGACATCGGCAAGCGTGACCGCGGTAACAAGGCCCACATAGCCTACTCCCGCAACGGCAATTTTCATAACATGCGCACCTTCATTCAAGATTCATATATGTTTTCTTTTTTTCGTCCTTTAGCTTCATCGCGCAGAAACATAGCGTCAGCATTATCTGGACATTATAATCGTAATATGATATCAGCGTAGTTTCGCCCACTGCGGTTGCCGCAAGCAGCAGGAACATTGTGACGCAGAGCCTCTCTCCTCTATACGCTCTGCGGCCCAAGCCGATAAGAAGGTAAATATAGTACCAATAATATGTTATCAATCCGACTACTCCGAGACCGGAAGCCAGCTCGAGATAGTTGTTATGAGCATAGACGGAAAGTCCGTAGACCTGCTCTATCTGATAGGTGTTGTTTCCGAGTCCGATACCGATTATCGGATGGGAATAGAATATCTGCGAGGATATCTCTGCCAGGCCTTTTCGCAGCGTAAGGCTTCCGTCGGCGGACGCATCGTTGCCGACAAGATAATTGAGCATCTTTTCGAGTCTGAAGCCCGCCGCATTATAGAGAGCGGGAACCTTCAAAAACGCGATTCCGATACCGACCACTGCCAGCGCCATCAGAACAAGCCTGAGCAGATAAAAACGCTTGTTGACATAGAATATCAGCATCGTGAACAGAAGAAACACTACGATAAGCAGCGCTTTTCTCGAAGACGAGAGGACTATATAGAGCAGCTCGAACGCCGTACACAGATAATAGGCGCGCTTTTTATAGTAATACGCCTTGCAGAACGATATCGCCACGGCGACGACGCAGATATAGGCTATCGTATTGATATTATTGCCCGTGACATTCTCGTAGCCTATGCGCCCGAAAAAGCCGGAGAACCACATAGAATACGGCGTTCTGACAAATATGGAGAAAATCATTATCATTACCGCTGCGGTGAACAGCGCGGTAAATCGCTCAAAATCCTCGCGCGTCTCTATATAAAGAGTCACGCAGTAGCAAAACAGCATCACCTGAAGCATTCGCGGTATATAATGCAAAGTATAGCTGACATTATATGCCGCCCAGAGGGACGAGACGACGCAGAGCAGAACAAAGATGCCGTACCATATCGTCGGGAGCTTAATCGAGATGCTCGGTCTGCCGAGTATGCGGACAAAAAAAGTCAGACCGACAACGGAAATGAGCGCCGCGTGATATATATAATTTCGCTCTCCGAAGCGGAAGTTAAACGCAAACAGGACGGTGAGCATTGCGACGATAGAGAGGTCAAGCAATATCTCCAACGCGGACCGTTTTGAGTCTATTTTCAGTTTTCCGTTTCTGAGCTCTATCATATTTGTCCCCGATCGGCAAATCTATAAAACGAGTATAACATACCTGACAGCTATTCTTTACTCCCGCCAAGCATAATAAGGTGTTTTTTCTTCAAATATTAAGCATTTCTAAAGTCAATCAGACCGTAACATCGCAGAACTTCGCGCCGACAAATGCGGCGAGCTCCTTCGGGTCGAGGCACAGCTGTAGTCCGCGCTGACCCGCGCTGACATATATTTTTTCAAAATCAGATGCGGTGGAGTCGATAAAAGTCGGATACTGCTTTTTCATGCCTATCGGCGAGCAGCCGCCGCGCATATAGCCAGTCAATGAAATAAGCTCCTTGACGTGGATCATCTCAAGGCTTTTGACCCCGGCGCATTTCGCGCATTTTTTGAGATCGAGCTCCGCACCGACCGGGATGCAGAACACGAAAAGTCCGTTCTTCCCGCCGCGGGTGACAAGGGTTTTGAACACCTGATTCGGGTCGAGCGAGAGAGCCGCCGCCGCATGGACGCCGCTGAGGTCGCTCTCGTCGTAGTCATATTGGAGAACATCGTATTTTATCTTCGCTCTGTCGAGCATTCTCATTGCATTTGTCTTTGTCATGATTTTCACACTCCTGCCATGATATGCATAGTCCGTAGCTGCGTTGAGGATATTCTGTCGTTGACCGAATATGCGTGCTTCTCGAGGTCGCCGCATATCGCATCTGTAAGGCTTTGATTTTGCAGCTCGGTTATTATCATCGAGGCAATGTCCTCGACGATATCCGCCTTCGCCGAGGCGGTCACCGGTTCATTGTCCGAAGATATCAGAAATTCAAATGTATCGGCAAGCTCCGAGAGCTTTTCGAGCTCGCGCATTGCCCTGAACGCCCATTTATAAAACGGGCGGTATTTTCTGTTGAGCAGGAACACCGCCGACATGGCGTGATCTGCAAATTCTATCATCGCGAGCTGGGCGCCGCCGGTTTCACCGTGGGAAATGCAGCGTTTGAAATTATACTGTCCCGCCTGCGCCGCCATTATAAGATGACCTGCAAGCTTTTTGAGTCTGACATCCTGCGGCATATTGAGAAGCGACTGACGGATGCGCGAAAACTCGCCGAGATCGTCGCGGAAGCCTTCGCCGTTCGTCGCCGCCGCAAGGCAGCTGTCGGGCGTAGTCATCCACTGATTTACAGAATCAAAGCCCGTGCGCGAGCCTGTTTTCGCGAGATAGAAGTCCCCTGTTTTTATAACTCCGTGGCGGCTGCCGCCGACGGGGCTTATTTTGAGCCTGTCAACGCCCTCAAAGCTCTTCGGGAGCTTCGCATAGGCGCGTTCGAGCTGAAATTCAGTGCGGCTGTCGATATCATCGGACACGAAGATGCAGAATCCCGGCTCAAAATCATGGTCGCGCGATATATCATCGTCATAGCCGAAGCACTCCGAGCCGTCGCCGACAAGACCTATAGCGAGCTTATCTTCAAGCTCCGGGAATTTTTCATGGAGCATCGGCGCACCGTATGTTTCATAGAATTTTCTTGAAAGCTCAAGTCCTTTCATATATCTCGTCCGACCTCCTTTTTATCTCCTTGGCGGTCATGAACCAACCGTAATATTCAAAAGTCGGTGCACATTTTTCGCAGACGAAAGCGTAGTTGCCGTCGAGCGCGTTTGATTCATCGAGCAGAAGATTTTCAGCCTTTTGCAGGCAGTCGGTGATGAACTCCGACGCGTTTTCGAGCCCCTGCTGCGCCTCTGCGGCATTGGCAAGGTTCAGATATGTTATCGCCGTTTCGGGCTTTCCGCCGGGCAGTGCGCTCATAATTTTTATCGCCTTTTGATAGAGTTCACGCGCCTGCTCGTATTCCTTGAGAGACACGCAGGCGAGCGCCATATTGTTATAGAGTCCGCCGAGGCGCGCGTCCCCGGGAGAAAGAAAATCTTCGTAGATGCTCTTCGCCTCGCTGTAGCGTTCGAAGGCTTCGCGCGGGCGGTCAAAAGCTTCGCAGACTGTTGCGGCATTGAGGCAAACAGTGGCGGCGGTTATCGAGCCGCCGAGGGACAGCGTTTTCACAAGCTCGTCCGCCTTTTCCGCGCTTTCAAAAGCTTTGTCTTTCAAGCCCATTTTGCGGTAGAGACCCATGAGCTCGTTGAGCACCGCGAGCTCGCCGCGCTTGTCACCGCCCATTCGGGCTTCGGAGAGCCAATATTCAAGGTGCCTGCGCGCCGCGGACATATCGTTATGGGAGAGCAAAGTATCGAGCCTGTCCACAACGCGGTCAACGGGGATAAACGACACATTCGCGTTTTCATCCGGATAATAGAAATCGGTACAGCTCGGGCATCTCGGCTCTTTGTAATCTTCGGGGTCAAGACTCATATCAAAGCTCCTTTCGGCATCACTGATGCGTTTTGAAATAGTCGTCCGAAACATCGTGCAGGAAACGATACATCGGTGCAAATTTTTTGTATATCCCCTCGAGGCGGGTTATTATACCGTCGTTCCCGATATCGGAAAGCTCATCGGACGTGAACACAAAATAGAGATACTTTGCGTTGTAGAAATTTTCAAGTCCTGCGGGGCAGTCGGGCTTCGGACGCTTATAGCACTCGGCATCAAGCATTGCTCCCGTTAAAAGAGCTGATTTCACAGCCTTCTTGAAGCCCTCAGGGTCGTTCCGCAGATGCTCTCTGAAAACCTCCATGTAGTCCGCCGAGACTTCGTATGTTCCGACGCCGCACGACCACGCTTGCGGAGTTACTTCGAACCACATGCACGGATACATACGCCACTCTTTTTTCGGGCGCATGAACATTATCCACATATTTTCGCGGTAGAGGTGCTTGTCGTGGGTATAGCGCGTATCGCGGCGCACCCTCGACACCATCTTTGTCGGTATAGTATTCATGAACGGGTCGATGTCGAGCATCATGTCGCTGAGCGACGCCGCTATTTGGCGCATCGGCACGGTCATGTTTGCTTTTATCTTCTCTTTATTCTCCTCATAGAACGCCTTTGAATCATTGAAGCGGTTGAGTTGCATGAGAAAAAGCGTATCCTGAGTTATTCCCTTGAAATCGCTCATCAGATAAGTCCCCTGTCGTGCATTGCCTGCGCCGCGAGCATGACGCCCGCCTTGGCACTGTGAAAATTGAAGCCGCCCTGCATCCATGCGGCATAAGGCTCTCTGAGCGGAGCATCCGCAGAGAGCTCTATTGACGAGCCCATGGTGAACGCGCCAGCCGCCATAATGACCTGACTGTCATAGCCGGGCATATCCCACGGCTCGGGCACGACGAACGAATCGACCGGCGCACCCGCCTGCATTCCCTGGCAGAATGCGATAAGCGCTTCGGGCGTTCTGAGCTGGACGGTCTGAATGATATCGAATCTCTCCTCGTCGCTTGTCGGAGTGACATCAAATCCGAACTCTTCAAACAGCGCGGCGGCAAAGACTGCAGTCTTGAGCGCCTCGCCGACGATATGCGGAGAATTGAATATGCCCATGAACAGCTCTCTGTTCTGTCCGAGCGACGCGCCTACTTCTCTTCCGAGACCAGGGACGGTGGCTCTGTAGGCGCATTTCTCGACAAGATCCGCCTTGCCCGCTATGTAGCCGCCGTTCTTAGCTATTCCACCGCCGGCGTTCTTTATAAGCGAGCCCGCCATTATATCCGCGCCGACCTGCACGGGCTCGACGCGCTGGACGAACTCGCCGTAGCAGTTATCGACAAAGACTATCGAATCGGACACGCTCTTGACTGCCTTTGCAATCTCGGCTATCTTCTCGACCGAAAGGCTCGGGCGCAGAGTATAGCCGCGCGAACGCTGGATATAGACGAGCTTCGGCTGCTTTGCTTTCACCGCTTCGGTTATCGCGGGGATATCCGGCTCGCCTTCTGCATTCCAATCGACCTGTTCATATTTCACACCGAAATCCTTTAGCGAACCCATGCCCTCTCCGGTGATGCCTATAACGGGGTGTATGGTGTCATAGGGCTGACCAGTGACGCTGAGCATTGTGTCGCCCGGACGGAGAAGCCCGAAGAGCGCGACGCCGAGCGTATGCGTGCCGCAGGCGAAGCTGTGGCGCACAAGAGCCGCCTCAGCGCCGAAAGCGCTCGCAAAAA
>ERZ780013.354-NODE-354-length-16555-cov-4.75382_pt1 | contig 16555 bp, 11 predicted proteins | sample MGYA00511178_ERZ780013 | MGnify/ENA primary metagenome ERZ780013 (study PRJEB29588, sample SAMEA2149568) | human gut metagenome | biome: human gut; feature: human-associated habitat; material: faeces | place: Denmark | collected 2008/2010 ... | reverse complement strand
TTCCTAATTTTCAAACTGATAATTTTAATCTTTATATCGAACTCACGTTAATTTATTTTGTAGTTTTGAGGTGTAAATAATTTTACAGCACCGATTTTGTTAGAATAAAATTGTAAAAATACGATAAAAAATGAGATATTTCCTCTTTATCATATTGTCTTTTGTTGTTGCGGCTGGATATTCTGCTTCAAGGCTGACTGATCTTCGGGAACAGGCTTACTTGTTTCCGCAAGTAGCCTTGAGGCAGATTGACAGCCTACAGCAGAAGGCACAATACCCGTCGTATCAGTTGGAGTATATCCGTTCGTGCGCTTATTTCCGTCTGTCGATGTTTGGGAGGGCGCTGGACAGTGCCGAGAAAGCCTATCATTCGGTAGAAATAAAATCGGACACCGTACTGTACCGTCGGATATCTATGATACTGGCGGAGGCGTCGGTCTTTGCGTTTTCGCTGGACAAGGCTACCCGTTACATCCGCAAGGGCAAGGAGTATGCTACTTCGATTTCGGATCATGTCATGCTTGCCGGCATGCTGTTGTCCGAAGGCTATCTGTACCGCAGGCTGAGTCTGAGCAAGAAGGCATACGAATGTGCATTCCGTGCGGAGAAGCTGCTGGAAGGAGGAAAATCGGAAACCGAGATTTACTACCTGTCGCATACGTATGGTTTCCTGATGATGTACTACATCAGCGACCGGAAGTATGCTGAGGCATGGCAGATAGGACTGGAACGGAGCAAGCTGCTTTCCCGCCTGCCGGAACTGAGGCGCGACAACCAGTCGGGCTATCTGTACAGCAAGGTGGCTTTTCTTGCCCATATGCTGGGGAAGGAATTCGAGGATGAGAAGTATTACGAGTTGTTTCTTGGTACCCATTTCTCGAAAACCCTTGTGGGACGTCTGGAGATAAACGACTACCTGCTTACCATGAAGAATTACGATCAGGTTATCGTGAACGCACAGGCATACGTCAGGGAGATGGACCGGCGTGATACGCTCAACATTTCGTATGAGCGGCTCCTGCAGCAGGCGTGTGTAGCTTACGAGGCGGTAGGCGACTACCGGAAGGCTTATGCGGTGGCAAAGCGCAGGATGTCTATCCAGCAGGCTATACGGCTGAATAACGAGCGCAACTATCTGCTGGAGAACACTGACCTGTTTAATGCGCTGGCTGCCCGGGAGGAACTGGAGAAAACAGAAGAGAAGTTGCGCATACAGACTATCTGGCTCGGTGTGCTGGCGGGTCTATTGCTGCTGTCGCTGCTGGCGCTGGGGGGCTTCATGCGGAAAGGTGGGAAGATGCGTATTCGGATTGTGGAGCTGGAGAAGCTGAAGGTGCTGCACCAGTATCTGCTGAAAAAGGGACAATATGCCGGAAGGAAAACAGCCGATACCGGCAAACAGGAGGAAAAGGCTGCGGAAGAGGTAGTGGAGCAGGCAGTACCGGAAGTACCCAGAAAGGGGGCGTTTTCGCGCTTTTCGAACGAGGAATTGTTTGCCCTTTTCGACAAGAAGGTGCGTCAGGAGAAACTTTACCTCGACTACAGTCTGGGGCGCGACCAGTATGCGCGTGTCATGGGAGTGGACAAGAACCGTTTTGCCGGTGTGCTGAAAGAGTTCGGCAACACCAATCTGGCTGCTTACCTGAACAGCCTGAGGCTGGAATATGCCATCGAGCTGTTTCACGAGAATCCCGAATGGTCTATTAGTAAAATAGCTGAACAAAGTGCTATTCCTAATTTGTCTACTTTTTATCGTTTGTTTAAGGATAAATATGGTATGAGTCCTAATCTATTTCGTAATAAAATGTAAAAATAGAACGTAGAATTTTCTTCTTATATTGTCCATTTCTTGTTCTTGTAATCTGTTGTAAATACGGTTGTTATGATTTTTTGGTAATCTTTTCTACTGTTTTCCTCCTTTTCATACGACAGATTGGAAATTAGATTTTATTGACAGTTTTTTAGCATTTGATAACTTTGCACTACGTAAAAACTTAAGAGCAAAGGACTATGAGAAAACTGTTTGCATTAATAACCTTTCTGATAGCAGGTATGTCCGTTTCAGCCCAGAAAATAGCGGTCAAGACAAACCTTCTTTATGATGTAACCACAACGCTGAATGTGGGGGCTGAGTTTCGGGTAGCTCCCAAATGGAGCATTGATGTTTCGGGAAACTATAATCCCTTTAATTTAGGTGATGACCGGAAGATGAAGCACTGGCTGGTACAACCGGAAGCGCGGTACTGGTTCTGTGAAGCCTTCAACGGACATTTTCTTGCTCTTCATGCACTGGGCGGAGGTTTTAACGTGGCAGATATGGACTTGAAGATTTTTCCTTCGTTCAAGGATTACCGGTATCAGGGAAACATGTACGGCGTGGGACTGGGCTACGGCTATCAGTTCGTGCTGGGAAACCGCTGGAACCTGGGACTGGAAATCGGGGCGGGATGGATCCGTGCCGACTATGATATGTACGACTGTCCGCACTGCGGCGAGTGGAGAGGCTCCGACACAAAGGATTACTTCGGGCTGACCAAGGCGGCGGTATCGTTGATTTACATAATAAAATGATGGAGGAACGTACGATGAAGAAATATATCTTTTCTGCAGCAATGTTGTTTGCCGCTGTTTCGGCAGGGGCTCAGGTGCCTTATCTGGAGGCGGTGAACATCGACGGACCGCAGGTGACGAAAACGGCGGACCGCAAGGCGAACGTGAAAATGGAAATCGGGCTGGACAACCTGAAGATGAACCGACAGCATTCGCTGCGGGTGGTGCCGGTCATCGTGGCAGCCGACGGCAGCATGGAGCAGGAGTTGCCTCCGTTTGTCATCAACGGAAAGACGCGCGACAGGGTACAGCAGCGTGCACGTGTCTTGAACGGGGAAGAATTCAACGAGGACGCGCTGCTGGTGGTGCGCCGCGACAACGGTTCGGAACAGACGGTTTCGTACGAGGCATCGGTGCCTTTCAAGCGGTGGATGATAGACGGAAGCGTGGAGCTGCGGGCATACGTCACGGGCTGTGCACAGTGTGAAGAGGGTAGCGAAACGGCTTACGGAGGCACTATATTCCCTGCCATGAATCCGGTGTACGTGGCTCCGTTCATCGAGCCGAAGGAAGAAGAGGTGAAACGCCGCTCGGAAACGAGGGTGGCCCGGCTGGAATTCCGCCAGAACAGCGACCGCATCGATGCGGCTTACAAGCAGAACCGCGCGGAACTGGCGAAGGTGAAGGAGTCGTTTCAGGTGGTGCGCGACAATCACGACCTCACGATTACAGGCATTTACGTAACGGGTTATGCGTCGCCCGAGGGTACGATGAAATACAACATGGACTTGTCGAAACGGCGTGCGCAGGCGTTTACCGACTATGTGCGCCGCGATCTGGACGGAATAGACCGCTCGCTGTACCATGTAGCGTGGAAGGGCGAGGACTGGGACGCACTGCGCAAGGAGGTGGAACGCCATACGGAGCTGGAGCAGCAGCAGGAGATTCTGCAGCTGATAGATGGCTGCGGCGACGACAAGGATGCCTGCGAGGCGGAACTGAAGAAGCTGGTGCCGGCAGCGGTATATACCAAGCTGGTGAACGAGGTGTATGCTCCGGTACGCCGCAACGAGTACCGCATAGAATATAACGTGCGTCATTTTACCATCGAAGAGGGACGGAAGATGATTGTAGAGAGTCCGCAGTTGATGAGCGTGAGCGAGATTCACAAGGTGGCAGACAGCTACGGCAAGGGTACTCCGCAATATATCGACTGTCTGCTGACGGGGGCAAAGACTTATCCGCAGGACGTAACGGCGGTAAACAATGCGGCACTGGCGCTGCTGGAGGCGCAGCGTGCCGGCGAGGCAGTGGCTCTGCTGGAGAAGGCTCCTCAGGACGGTGCGCTGCTGAACATGCTGGGTACGGCATACGTGAAGAACGGTCAGCCGGAAAAGGCGGTTGAAGCGTTCGGACGGGCTTCCAAAGCGGGCTATGCTCCTGCTGCAGAGAACCTGAAGGCGCTGCAGGCGTATCTGGACCTGATGGCGGAGTAGAAAAACAGATGAAATGAGAATAATTAGATATGAGAGTATTAACTTTTAAATTTTTGTATTATGAAATTTTCTAAGAGTTTATTGTGGGCGTTTGCAGGTTTGGGTTTGTTTGCCTGCTCAAATGAAGAAGTGGTAGACAACACTCAGTTGCCTGACGGTGTTGGTGCAGTGACGATTAATATTGTAAGTCCTTCGATGTCGAGAGCGATAGTAGATGGAACAACAGCTACTAGTGTGCCTGTCACAGGTGAAGTTACAATTAAATTGGAAGCTACTACTGGTTCAGGATCAATTAAATTGTCTACTGAAGAATTGGCTGAACAGTCATCGGTTACATTCTGGAATGTAAAAGAACCTAAAAAGATTACGGTTTCTATGAATGGTGGAAAAGCTTCTTATGCGGATGATGCTCCTACCATATTTACAAGTGAACCGGCTGGAGTTCCTGCCTATGGTGAAGTAGGAGAAACGGATATTACTTTATCAAGTACTACAGCTTCTCCGGGTGATAAAGGTGGTGCTGATTATGAAACAGGTGCTAACTCAGGTGATGAAAACAAGACCTATCAGCTGTATACAGCTTCAGTCAAGCTGGCTATTCCGGTAGCACGTCTGGAAGTGTCAGGCATTCAGCATATTACTGATACTCACGCTACTGGTGATTGTGCTTATAAAACATTGAAAATTGCCGGTGTATATTTGGACAATGTATATGCTACAGGCGCAGGTGTAACTTATGCTAGCGGTGCGTTCCCATGTGCAACAGGTGCTCCTACAGATTATAGTTATGACGGTACTCACGGTACTGGTACTGCAGCTATTCTGAAAGATGCAGCCACTGTAACTGATTTCTTGACTGCCAACCAGACATGGCCGGAAACTGACGGTAAGGCATACGCTTACTATTTCTATGGTGCTGACGGTGCAGATAAGCTTCCTAAATTCAAGATTTATTTCAGTGAATCTGAGTCACAAGATGCCACTAGTCCGCTTCCAGCTCCTCGCTATGCGATGATTACATCTTATAAACAGACATCAGAAAATGGTGGTGGTCAGATTACCAAGTTTGAACCGGGACACATCTACCGCATTACAAGTGCTAAACTGACAGATGAAAACATCATCGGTGACGAAGGTGGAAATACTTTGTATGGCGTAGAAGTAACTGTTGAAGAAGCTGAATGGACAGTAGAAACCATCGATGCTGATTGGGCTAAATAACCTCTTTTCTCTATAATTAAAGTCTGGCGGAATCATCCGCCAGACTCTATTCCTAAAACATACAGTTTTATAACATTCATAAGAACGAATATGATAAAGTTTCTGAAAATAATGTTGATGGCACTGCCGGTTTTCGTCCTGTCGAGCAGTTGCGTCAAGGAAGATCTGGATGATTGTGATAATGTCACCATTTATTTCCAGTATCTGGCAGATGGTGATACGGACGTATTATATAAGTACATGAGTAAAGTAGACCTGTATGTTTTCGATGAGGGCGGACACATTATGGGGGTCGGCCATTACACTCAGGACGAGCTGAAGAACTTTGATGCTGTACCGTCGTTCCGGCTGCAGTATGGAAAACGTTACAAAGTAGTGGCAATAGGAAATGCCTACGACCATACGGCTGTAGAAAATATATATGCCAACCGTCTTTCGGATATTTATATCCAGTCGCCGTTCTGGAATGATGATTCGAGAAATGTAATTAATCATGATGACAACTATATGGGTCAGCAAGAGTTTGTTATGCCTGATCAGGAAGGTGTCATGTATCGGGATACGGTGACGCTGTACAGCTCGCACGTAGATACCGAAGTAGAGATTTACGGTCTGCCTGCTCCGCAAAGCCGTGCCGACATACCGTATGAATTGAGTTTTGAAAATTCGAATGCACAGACCTCGTTCGAGAATGAAATTAACACGGAGGTGAAGGGTACCATTTATCCGGAACTGGTTTACGATGCAGAGAAGAATTGCTATCATACCAGTGACTTTGCTCTGTTCCGGCTGGATCATGAAACCAGTCTGGACGAGACGACGTGTGCACACCAACTGGTGCTGAAAGATAAAAATACTGGTGTGGAACTGGTAAGAGGAAATATCCTCAACTACCTGAACAGATACCGGGAAGATATTGATGTAACCAAACAGGAGGCGCTGCTGCCTATATCGATAGTGTTCGATCAGGTGGGAGTAAGTATCAGGCTTCCCGAATGGTATGTAGAAGATATTGAGCCAGACTGGCAGTAATGTAAGGAGGAGCATACTATGAGAAAACATTTTAGAACATATTGTCTGCTGGCAGTGGCTGTAGTGGCTGTAGCCTTGCTTTCTGTTTCTTGCATAAAGGATAACGATCCGGCTGTGGGAGGGAAGGCTTCGGTCACGATGACTTTCACTACGCGTGTTTCGGATAATGTTACTGCCGAAAACCTGCTGGACAATGAACAAATGGACAAACTGCGTGTAATTGTGGCGCGCAGTGGTACGAACGATATCATTTATAATGTGAGTTATGACATTCAGCCTGATGAAAAGCAGAAGACTATCCGCTTCTCGGAACTGACGGTCAAGAAGGAGGGCGAAGATATTGATTTTTATGCTATAGCCAATGAACAGGCGTTCTTGAGCGGCGGGGAGAGTCTGGAGGGAAAGAACGTGGATCTGGGTGCGCTGAAATCATGTATTCTTAAGAAAGATTTCAATAACCCTGCTTTGAGTCTGATTCCTCAGGCGGCTTTCGAGACGATTAAGGTGGGACCGAATGAGCAGAAAACGGCTTCGATGAAACTGCTTTTCCCGCTTGTCAAAGTAGTGCTGAATTTCGATAACCAGACAGGAGAGTCTGTCGGTTTGACGAATGTACAAATAGATGGTACTGCAGGTCAGGGATATTTGTTCAAGGATGTTGATGAGCTCCCTGAATATCCGCAGGCAACTGCAGGTATGGGGACAGTAAAATTTGGAAGGGATGGTGCGCTGACAGTACCTGCCGGAGAGGTTGCCGATGTGGCGCCGTTCGTACGCTATCTGTATCCGTGGAATCATGACGATGGCTGGAAGCTTACTGCTACCTGGGGAAGTTCGCCTCACGAAGCGGTGTTCAAGGTGAACAATGAAGTGTTGAAGAAGCTGCAGCACGGACAGCAGCTGAACGTGAATGTCTTGCTGATAGCCAACAGCCTGAAAGTATCGCTTAAGGTAAGTGACTGGACGGTAGACGATCAGATACTTGATTTCTCTACCGAGTTCAACGGGTTGCTGAATCCGGCTTCGGCAGGCAGTGTGAAGCTTACCGCCGATAAGGGTGCGGTGGCCGTAGCTACTGACAATGACGGAACCCAGAGAGAAGCAACGTTCTCGTTCAAGATGTTCTCGCCCGAAGGAGTAAGATGGACTGCTCACCTGGAGAATACATCCGAGTTTGAGTTGACCGGTACTACCTCCGGTTATGGAGCCAAAGATGCTGTGGATGTTACTTTCGGCGTGAAACCGAAATTCGAACATGTTGCGACGGATGCGAAAAGTGTCAAACTGTACATCACGGTGGAACAGCCGTTTGGTGGAGCAGGGAGTGACGGTATTCAGGTGATCAATCCGGAGGAAAACGGGGTATACCGCTTCCCGGGTACATCAACGGAGATTCTTATACAGCAGGTCAGTGAGTCGGAATTCGACGGACTGACAGGAAGTGTGTCTATAAAACAATAAAGGAGGGCTGAGATATGAAGAAGCATGGATTAGTTTATAGTATGGTTGCCTTGTTGGCAGTGTTGTTGCCGGCATGTACAGCTGATGACGATCTGGCTCCGGCAGTGAAGCCGGCAGAAGGCCTGACTATTACGCTGGAAACTCCCGGGGTCTTGTCGAGAGCTACTACCGAACCCGGCAGTAATGACCTGAATGAAAATACCATCAGTCAGGCACAGCTGCTGATTTTCAATAGTGAAGGGACGAGAACTCCTGACGGCTACCGTTCGTTTGAGTTTACCGACGGAAAGACCGAGGCGGTGATTGCTACCGGCGACTGGAAAAACAATATTCAATTGTTTGATCAAGGTGCCGGCGCAGCGTACGATATCTATGTAGTGGCAAACGCTCACGGAGGCAGCATATCGCTGAAGGATGTTAGGACACTGGACGGTCTGCTGAATGCCGTGGATGAGGACGTGGATGTCTGGAAGATGAAAAATGCGAAGATTGAAAATGAACCGGAGTATACCGGCAAACGTTTTGCCATGAGTGGAGTGAACGACAAGTTTGTTCCTAATAGTGTGGACGATGAATATACGATTTCCGTGCAGATGGAAAGACTGGCTGCCAAAGTGGAAGTAAACATTACCTTCAGCGATGAGTTTAATGAAAAGTTTACGCCGATAGGATTTTACAGCAGTCTGCGAAACTATGCTACGCGTGGCTTGTGGCGTAGCGACAAGGAAGTAAACTTAAAAAATACCGATCGTGGTATTGCCGGAAACGAAGCGGATGATCCGATGGTTGCTGCACTGGAAAAGAATTCTGAGGCAGGCACTGCCAAGCTGGTGCTTTACACTTATCCCACGAACTGGGGAGGTGATGTGCTGCAGGAAACATTTGTGCTGCTGAACATGCCCGGATACTATAAGAAGCAGGAGGGAGCGCAATCGGAATATAAAGGTTCCAACTATTACAAGATACCGGTCCGTCTGGGAGATGTGACGGCACATCAGCTGAACCGGAATACCATTTACCGGGTGAATGTAACGATTGACCGGATGGGACAGCCGCAGGTAGACAAACCGGTTGAACTGAAACCGGCCTATGAGGTGATATCGTGGACAACGGTGACCATTGATGTGGATGGCGGCAACCTGAACTATCTGGAGTTGCTGAAAGAGGAAATCATCATGAAGAATATCGACGAATCGCTGGAGCAGTATTTCACCTCTTCTTCGCCGGTGACAGCCAGCATTACCGAAGTGTATTACTACGACAAGTATGGAGCGAAGCAGACTATTCCACGTAACAATTATGATCGTTATGGCATTTCGGCATCTCCTGAATCGGGCAATTTCGGAAACCTGACGATAAAATCAAATATACCTACGAATAACGGTATCCGTTACATCAAGGTGACGGTGACCAACGGACAGGAACTGAGCAAGGAGTTTACGGTGAAGCAGTATCCGCTGGAATATATCGTGACTGTGCCGGGATGGTATTCGTACCGCACGGATTTCAGATCTACTTATGAAGAGAAGGGAACTGGAAAGGTATCTGATAATTATTTTTCGTCAAAAGTCTATTATGAAGGAGATAGATGGAATGATGAAGGTATTTATACTTATAGGTGGCCTATTTATGGACCTGGACCATCTTTAGGTACGTATAGTGGTAGTCAGAGTAACAACAACATGTATTTTGTCCGTATAACCAAGACTTCCGATAAGTATGTACTTTCTGTTCCTGCCGTGGATGAATATGGATATACGGATGATTCACCGGAAAACAATCAGCTGGTAGCTCCTGCCTTTATGATAGCTTCGCAGCTGGGTACGGTTTATCCGCAATCGTTTCCTTCTGCTAAAGAGCATTGTAAGCAGTATGCCGAGAAATCTATCGCAGGAGAGGTGTATGAAGACTGGCGTCTGCCGACAGAAGCGGAGTTGGAGATTATTGACAGGTATCAGAATACCAACGGTTCGGTAATTGATGAAGTGCTTGCGAGAAGATATTATTGGGCGGCATCAGGTACAGCTTATGTAACAATGAACGGAGATCAAGGCTCAGCAAGCAACGCCTACATCCGCTGCATCCGTACAGTGAAAGCCAATGAACCTATTGTGGAAGATAAAGAATAAAGGAGGTCTGTTATGAAACGATGGAAATATATAATAATCAGTTTGTTGGCTGTAGTATTTGCGGCCTGTCAGGATGATATGCCGGTAAACAGACCAGCGGGAGGATTGGATGCCGACGGTAATGTGCGCCTCTGCTTCAATACCGAGATTCCTGATATGGAACAGGTACAGACGCGTGCGGTAGACCCGGACGGGTATGGGGTGAACTCACTGTGGCTGTTCTGTTTCGACCAGTACCGTCACTATATCGGTCGTGTGCAGGCGGATGTCGCTCATGAGGGTTCTTCGGAAAATCACTTAAGTGGTAGCTTTACGGCTACCATACCGGGAGCAACGCGTCATCTGCACTTCATTGCCAACCTGAATGTGAACGACTTTGAGGATACTCCGAATCTGGGACGGTTGGATACGGAGGTCATTCCGCAGTTTACTACTACCTCGGGTTTGCTTTGTTACTGGGGATACAAGAGTTTTGCTTCGGAAGATGCTTTGACAAGTTTTGCTGGTGGAACAGACAGCAAGGTGAGCATGTTCCGCAATCAGGCACGTATCCGCTATCTGCGATCAGACGGTGGCACAGACTTGAGTATCAAGGGTATGGCTATCATGAATCAGTATTCGCGGGGTACGGTAGCTCCGTTTAACCGGAATGCGGGTGGGGATGATCCGTTTGCATTTGTCAGTGCGTCGGATATCAAGGAACCTACGCTGTGTGCCGACGAGGATGTGTTGGTGGCTGTTGATCCTTCGGACGTTTCGCAGTTTGGAGGTGGTAGTGTGGGACGGTTTGTGTTCGAACATGCCAACAAAGCGGACGATCCGATGTATCTGATTTTCCGTATCAATACAAGCGGCGGCAGTGAGGATGACGGAAACTGGAGTAAAGACGACCGCTACTACAAGATAGCGCTGGTAGATGATTTGGGTAATCAGCTGCCGGTTCTGAGAAACTATGACTATGTAATCAATTTCAAGGGAATACCTGCCAACGGAGGATATACTACTTTTAAAGAGGCAGTAGCCGGTGCGGCAGCAAACAATGTGTGGGTATCTATCGACCAGACGATTCCTGCTATTACCGACGGGCAAAGCAGCCTTGCCGTAGTGGGAGAAACAACCCGCATCATTACGCAGGCTTCGCTGTTGACGGGTGGAACATATAAATTGGAATACCACTGGTACGACGGTACGAAGTCAGGTATTGTCCCTGAAGTGACGTGGGTGCAGAACAGCGGTATTGCTGAAGCCAAGATTGACAACTACTTTACGGCTGGAACCGGTCTGGATAATCCGGGTACGGGTATCATTACGATTAAACCGACAAATATCGGAAATCCGCAGTACGGTATCCTGCAGATCAAGGCAGGTAAGTTTGTGCGTACGGTGAAACTGATTTCGCTGTCGAACTTCTCGTTTACGCCGGTATGGACTTCTTCCGGTCTGCCGATGAAGTCGGGTGAACCGGTGGCGATTGCCTTTACCATTCCGGACAACTTTCCGCAGGAGCTTTTCCCGCTCGACGTGAAGATTGCCTGTAACTTGTTCGATGATGACGGAACGAATGTAAATATGGCTGGACAGCAGACTTATCTGGATGTGGTGGTGGAAGAGTGTAAGTTTACGGTCATGGAAGATGGACAGGAAAAGACTTATGAGCGCGACTGGCCGCACAAGTATGTCTATACGGTAGACCGTCCGGGGTTGCACCGTGTAAACTTCAAGACGCTGATTGATAATTATCATCCCAATGAGGGCGAAGATCCGCGCATCGAGTTCTTCCTGGAGGCAGAAGCGTTTACTACCGTGCGAAGCCTGATTTACATGAATAATAAGGGAACGGATTATCGTATTGCCCTTGGTACAGGCAGTAATCCTATTCAATGGGCTACCAGCAATTCGGCATCGGTAGTAGTACCTCCAGCTGCCGGGCAGGAGTTTAACCTGCACTTCAAGTTTTACGATGGTCAATCAACGCCTGTCAATCCGATTGCCGGCGAAGTGCTGCGTATTTATATGGACATTACCAAGATGAAGCCTAAAATTACGGGGCAGGACTTGAGTGCAGAGCCTATCTGGGATCCGAACAAGGGATATTATTATACGTATACGGTTCCTGAATCATTGAGAGAAAATTATGCTACTGAAGGCGTGGTGATACCGATGGTAACGCAGTCGTCCGACTGCAACACATATCTGAGAGTTTCGTCACAGCTGAATGCTGACGGTACTTTCCCAAGTGGATCGCGTGTGTATCGTTCGGCTATCCTGACCATTTCGAATGCCGAAACGTATAACTTCTCTGTAAATTTGAACGGCAGCGAGAATCTGGAAGTGCCGTACGGCCCTGGACAGCCGGTAGCAATGAATGTAAATTTCCCATCGGAGGTGCTGACATACCGTCCGGAAGGTTTTACGGGATTCATCGCCACGAATACGCTGAAGCCTGCCGCTGATGAACCCTGGCTGACAGCAGTGGAAGGAGGATATATCTTTGCGGCTACCCAGAGCGATATGACATTCCAGTTCGTGACCCGTGATGTGGCTTGTGAAGAGGAAATCACGGTGAGTGAACAGGGTAACGTGGTGGCGTTTTATCCGAAAACGGTAGCTATCAGCAACACGCGTCTGACAGGAAAAATTGCACTGAAAAGTGGTGTGTTCGATCAGGCTAATCCGTTTATGTCGCTCGAACGTGAAGATGGTACGCGTATCGGTGTGCTGAGCGTAGTTGCACCGGATAAGGGTAATACCGGAACCTTTACGCTGGAACTCCGTACAGAATTCAAGCTGGATATGGATGAGCGCGTGTATATAAAATATTCACCGATGACTCCGGGTAACGAACGCCTCTTCACAGCACTTACTTCTATCAGAAGTATGCAGGAGCATCCAGATGATGAGATTCTGTTACAACAACGGTAAGTAGAGAGAGATTATCAACGGGGTGTGAACCTCACGTTTGCGGTATCGCGGCGTGGTTCACACCCCGTTTTTTGATTTGATATTCCAGGCACTATTTTTTCTGTAACTTCATGGCCTGTTCCTGTCCCGCGGTTATTGCTGCGCGCTGTTTCTTTAAAAAGAAACCCGCCATTGACGTGAATTTGTCAATGACGGGCAAGTGGATATATATAATGTATGATATAGCCGATTGTCATTATCTTTTTCCTGATCCGCCGCAATCGGAGCATTTACCTGAACCATGGCAGTAACTGCATTTTCCACGTCCGTTACAAGCTGTACAGACAATGTTCTGACCAAGATTACGTACAATGCCGCTACCGTTACAATAACCGCATTTACCAGAACCATGGCAATAGTATTTGTCTGCGGTTCCACTCATTGACGAACATTTTCCTGAACCGTGGCAACGTTTACACATCGAGCTTCCTGTAGAACTTCCGGAAGAAGAACCGCTGTAGGAAGATCCATTTTCCTGATATGTGCCGTATGTTCCTGCTGCCTGGCTATTACTCATCGTTCCTAATGTCTCGCCTACTGTACCGAGTATGTTTCCGATGGTGCTCCATCGCTTACTTCTGCGCTGGGCTTTTACACTCTTAAGGTTCTGCTTTGCCATGTCGTAGGTAGGACAGGCTTGCAGTGCATACTCATAGCATGCTTTGGCATTGTTCAGGTCACTCAGACTTTCGTAGAGTACTCCGAGGTTGTTCAAAGCCGGAGCCTTGTAACCATAACTGTTGTATGGATCGGCCTTAATGACTTGCATATACCTGTCGTACTTGGTCTGTGCCTCTGTGTCGGGAGTGTTGTAAGCTAAGTCGGTGTTTGTGTATGTTTTTTTATATGGCAATATAAGATACGTATATGTTACATCACGGTCGGATTCAGTATTCTCGTCATGTTATGTCACGTTTAATGCTGTAATTAGTGGATTATTTCGTATTTTTGTTGCTAAATAGTTATTCTATGAAACCGAATCGGAAGAAACCCGTACTGGTTGGAAATGATTTGTTTCAAAGGTACTTGTCAACTTAGGATAGTAAGAAGTTTTAGTGCGACAAATGCTTGTTGTTGTAATGTTGCAGCAGGTAGAATGGAAAAAACTCAAATTCTTTCTGTTGAGATGAAATATCTGATTGTTGATAAAATTTAAGAATATAAAGATGTTAGAAACGGTTATTGAAAATACGGAGAAATTTATAGCTTCGGTTCCTAAAACCAAGCGTAAGAAATATGGTCAGTTCTTTACAAACGGGACTACAGCTTCTTATATGGCTTCGCTTTTCTGTTTCGATCTTTCAAAGCCTGAAATTCGCCTGTTGGACGCAGGTGCTGGAACAGGCATCTTGTCGGCGGCGGTTGTTGACAAGTTGGTGGAGTCTGACTATGAGGGTAGGATTCATCTTACTTGTTATGAAACGGATGAGAATGTCTTAACTCTTTTGGAGGCTAATCTTGAGTCTCTTCATTCTGAATATGGAGTTGAATATTCTATAGTCAGGGATAATTATATTACTTCGCAGAATTTTGAAGGGGATACATTATTCTCTGTTCAGGATAATGTATATGATTATATCATAGGAAATCCTCCTTATCTTAAAATACCGAAAGATGCGGACGAAGCCAGAGTGATGCCAAGTATATGTTATGGCGCTCCTAATCTTTATTTTCTTTTCTGGGCTATGGGTATACATAACCTTAAGGAAGGACACGAACTGGTGTATATTGTGCCCCGCTCCTGGACCTCCGGAGCTTATTTCAAGAAATTCAGGGAATATTTTTTCAAAAACTGTGTTATTACCGATATGCACTTGTTCGAAAGCCGTGACAAGGTTTTTGAGGGTGAATCGGTATTGCAGGAGACAGTAATCGTAAAAGTTAAGAAGACTACGGCTACACCGGAGTATATCAATATAACCTCTTCTTCTACTTCTCAATTTACTGATTTGAAGACTTTCCGTGCTCCTTATGCTACCGTGGTGGCGCGAAACCAGTTTGTATATCTGGTTACAAACGAAGCTGACGCTGCCGTACTTTCTCTCATTAACCGCTTCGACAAGACTCTTCCCGACATGAATCTGCATATGCAAACAGGTGTAATTGTTGATTTCAGAACAAGGGAAGTGCTTCGTGATCATCTGGAAGATGGTTCGTATCCCCTTTTGTATTCACAGCATATCAGAAACGGACGGGTAGTATGGCCGTTGGGTAAAGAAGGGGAAGTTATAAAAACAGACCGGAAGGCTTTTCTGCAGGAGAACAGTGATTTTCTTATGGTTAAGCGTTTCACCTCAAAAGAAGAGGACAGGAGACTGCAGTGTGGTATATATCTTAAACAAAGATTTTCGCAATTTCCGTATATTAGTACACAGAATAAAATAAACTTTATAAAATGCGATTCTGCTTGTATTACTTATGGTCTGTACGTGTTACTTAATTCCAGTTTTTATGATAAATACTATCGAATACTGAATGGGTCTACGCAGGTAAATTCTACTGAAATCAATCAAATGCCGGTCCCCGATAGATTGATTATAGAAAGTATGGGACGGGAGTTGATGCATAAAGAGCTGTCTGTTACAAATTGTAATGAAATTTTTAATAAATGGATAAATTAGAAACTGCTAAGAGTTTGCTGGGCAGAATCAATATGCCTTTGCGACAGCAGAGTACGCTCTGTTGTCTTACCCTTCTTGCTATGGCTCATCTTAAAGAAGATTCGCCTTGGGCCGAGGCTACAAATGAATGGATCAGAATACATGACATAATCTCGTTTATTGCGGAGTATTATGGAGTAAAGTATGCCGAAAATTCAAGAGAGACCTTTCGTAAGCAGGCCATTCATCCTTTCAAGACTGCCGCATTGATCGAAGATAACGGCCTGTCGACCAATAGTCCTAATTTTCGGTATCGTATAACCTCTGAGTTCTTAACTGTTATCTGTTCTGTGAAAGATAATTGTGATTCGGACAAGGAGAGTGACGCTCTTATACAGTTCTTGCGTATGCACGATACATTGTCTGATATATATGCCTCCAAGAAGAAAATGCAAAAGATGCCTGTCAGAATCAATAACAAGGATTTTACATTTAGTCCGGGCAAGCACAATCAGTTGCAGAAAGCCATATTGGAAGAGTTTGCGCCACGCTTTGCTCCTCATTCTGAATGTTTGTATGTGGGGGATACCATTAAAAAGGATATGATAAAGGATGTTGAAAGGCTTTCTTCTCTCGGCTTTGAGATAACATTACATGATAAGATGCCTGATGTGGTTTTGTATAGGGAAGATAAGAATTGGATATACTTTATTGAAGCTGTTACATCTGTAGGTCCGATGGATCCTAAAAGAATATTGGAGATTGAGTCTATGACAAGTAACGTGACTGCTGGCCGTATATATGTTACAGCCTTTCTTGACTTTGGTACTTTTAAAAAATTCTCCGGACGACTTGCTTGGGAAACGGAAGTCTGGATAGCTGATATGCCGGATCATATGATTCATCTTAACGGTGATAGATTCCTTGGTCCCCGCTGATTTATTTCGAATGTTTCTCACCGTCACGGAGGGGCGCTGGTATAAGGCTGTATCATATTCTGTTCTGACTCTATCGTAATATAAAGAAACCATTATATAATATCTGACTGACACGGGGTGTGAACCTCACGTTTGCGGTATCGCGGCGTGGTTCACACCCCGTTTTT
>ERZ780013.349-NODE-349-length-16847-cov-2.55783_pt1 | contig 16847 bp, 10 predicted proteins | sample MGYA00511178_ERZ780013 | MGnify/ENA primary metagenome ERZ780013 (study PRJEB29588, sample SAMEA2149568) | human gut metagenome | biome: human gut; feature: human-associated habitat; material: faeces | place: Denmark | collected 2008/2010 ... | reverse complement strand
AATAATATTAATTCCCGTATTCGGGGTGTTATTTTATCATGACCATGTATTGGCAGCGGTAATAGTTTTGGCAGTGTCAGGACTTACAGATTTGTTCGATGGTAAGATTGCCCGTCGCTTTAATCAGGTCAGTGAGCTTGGAAAAATACTTGATCCTATAGCAGATAAGCTGACACAGATGACTATAGCTGTTGTGCTTTTCCTTGAGTTTAATAAATCAACCAATCCTACTATGAAATGGTTCAAATGGGTATTTCTTTTCTTTATTGCAAAAGAATTGCTTATGGTGCTTGTCGGTGCAATTATGATAGGCATCGGTCTTCGCCCGAGCGCAGCGGTAATGTGGGGCAAGGTTGCGACAACGGCATTTTATGGTGTTATGATTCTTGTTATTGCATTCGGACCGGAAGTCGGAGCTCTCAGAGCGTATTTTACGCTTCCTGATCCTGTTATGATAGCTCTTGTAATAATTGCCGCTCTTTTGACATTTGCCGCTCTTCTCAGTTATGTACCTAATACCATGCAGCAATTTAAAGAGAAAAAATTAAAAAAGCAAACTAAGAAAGAGGATTAACAATCAGATGAACAAAAATATGCTGTGCAGCAGATGCCATAAAAATCCTGCTGTATTTTTCATCTCAAAAATAGACGGCGACAAAACCACCAATGAGGGCCTTTGTATAAAATGTGCTATGGAGCTGAACATCGGTCCCGTAAAGCAAATAATGGATCAAATGGGTATCTCGGAAGATGAGATGAACGACGTTGCCGAGCAGATGAATCAGATGATGGAAAATCCGGACGGTATTGAAGGGTTTCAACCCGGCGGTGCTTTGCCGTTATCATTTTTACAAGGAATGTTTCCGGAGAAAAGCGATGATACCGAAGACGGTTCCGACGGCTCGGAACCGGAAGATACATCAAACGATGGGGATAATACAAAAGGCAAAAAGAGGAAGGGTACAAAAAACAAGAAAAGAAAGTATTTAAATCTTTATTGTACCGATCTTACGGAACGCGCAAGAGAGGGTAAGCTTGATAGAATTATCGGCAGAGATAAGGAAATTTACAGAACGATTCAAATACTGTGTCGCAGAACAAAGAACAACCCTTGTCTTATAGGTGAACCGGGTGTCGGCAAGACTGCCATTGCCGAAGGGCTCGCTCTTAAAATTGCAGCAGGCGATGTTCCTGCAAAAATAGCAGACAAGGAAATTCATTTGTTAGACCTTACCGCGTTAGTTGCCGGAACACAATTCCGCGGTCAGTTTGAGAGCCGTATTAAAGGACTTATAGAAGAGGTTAAAAACGAGGGTAATATTATCCTCTTTATCGATGAGGTTCACAATCTTGTCGGAACAGGCGACAGCGAAGGAACAATGAATGCTGCCAATATTTTAAAGCCTGCTCTTTCACGTGGCGAAATACAGGTCATCGGTGCAACGACCTTTAATGAGTACCGTAACAATATCGAAAAAGATGCAGCGCTGGAACGCCGTTTTCAGCCTGTTAAGGTAGAAGAACCGTCAATCAACGATACGTATGATATGCTCCTTGGAATTAAGAAGTATTACGAGGATTATCATAAGGTAAAAATCTCTGATGATCTGGTTTATCGAGCCGTTACTTTGTCCGAAAGATATATTACCGACAGATTTTTGCCGGATAAAGCCATAGATTTGCTTGACGAAGCTTGCACTTGTGCGAACCTTAGAAACAAGGCTATAAGTGATTATGAGTTATTCCTTAAAAAGCGTGATGAATTAAAGAGCGAAGAGGAAGAGCTTACGTCTAAGGCAGAAACAACCACAGAGGATGCCGAACGCGATAAAGTGTATAAGGACTTGGCAACGGTTAAGACCGAATTACTGTCGTATGACGGAAAAGAAGACGAATTAAAAGAAAAAGCCTCTCACAACGATGTAAAAGAGGAAGACTTGGCAAAGGTTATAAATCTTTGGACAGGTATTCCCGTTACCAAAGTTATGGAGGGCGACATAAAGCGCCTTGCCGGGCTTGAGGATAGACTTAAAGCACATCTCATCGGTCAGGATGAGGCAGTGGACCTTGTTGTTGCGGCTATTAAGCGCAACAGGGTGCAATTATCCGTCCAGAGAAGACCCGCTTCGTTTATTTTTGTCGGTCCTACCGGTGTCGGAAAGACCGAACTTGTTAAGCTGCTCTCGAAAGAACTTTTTGACACGCCTGAAACTCTTATCAGGCTTGATATGTCAGAGTTTATGGAAAAGCATTCCGTATCAAGACTTATCGGATCTCCTCCGGGATATGTGGGATACGACGAGGCAGGTCAGTTAACCGAAAAGGTCAGAAGAAAGCCGTATTCCATTATTCTGTTTGATGAGATTGAAAAAGCTCATCCTGATGTTATGAATATACTTTTGCAAATCCTTGACGAAGGAAAGACAAATGACGCTCACGGAAGAACCGTCAGCTTTGCCAATACCGTTATTATTATGACCTCCAATGCCGGCAGCGAAAGAAGAGAAAGTGCACTCGGCTTTGCTAAAGCTCCGTCAGATATAAAAAAAGAAAATGCCATTAAGGGGCTTAGAGAATTTTTAAGGCCGGAATTTATTGGCAGAGTTGACGAAATAGTTGTATTTAATGAGTTGACTGAGGATAACTATAAAGATATTGCGAAGCTGATGCTTTCGGAGCTTTCCGACTCTCTAAAGGAAAAAAGTATATCCTTCGGGTACAGCGACGATGTTCCAGCTCTTTTGGTTTCAAAAATGGATGGTACCGTAAGAGGTGCCAGAGATCTCAGAAATGTTATTAGACGCAATGTTGAGGATAAAATATCTAATTATTTAGTTGACAATTATGATAAACCGTTGAAGGCTATTAACTTGTCTGCAGACGGCGATGAGGTTATCCTCGAAACAAAATAATAAAAAATAAGTGGCAGGTGGAGCCTGCCGCTTATTTAAACGGATGTGGTAAAATGAAACTTATGATAGCCTCCGACATACACGGCTCGGCGATGTATTGCAAAAATTTAATGGAAGCGTTTGACCGCGAAAAGGCTGACCGTCTTCTTTTGCTCGGCGATATTTTATATCACGGACCGAGAAACGATTTGCCGGAAGAGTATGCACCGAAAAAGGTGATTTCTATGCTTAACGATGTGAGAGATAGGCTTTTTTGTGTGCGCGGCAACTGCGATACCGAAGTAGACCAAATGGTTCTTAACTTCCCGATACTTGCCGATTACTGTATAATACCGGTAGGCGATAGGCTTGTTTATGCAACTCACGGTCATAATTTTAATCTGAATAACCTTCCGCCGCTTTGCAGAGGAGATATTTTGCTCCACGGACACACTCATATTCCAGCATGGGAAGAATTCGGAGAAAATAATCTTTATTTAAATCCCGGTTCGGTTTCAATTCCGAAAGAAAACAGTGCGCACGGATATATGCTTCTTGAAAATGAAGAGTTTATTTGGAAAACACTTGACGGAGAAGAATACCACAGTTTAAAAATATAAATAATTTAGAAGATTACTTAAAATCCGCAGAGCCTTGGCTCTGCGGATTCCTTTTTATACTATTGTGCCTTTATCAATATTAAACTTAAAGGTGTGTTCAATACCGTCCTGTGTGTATACGAATTTCATTATTCGTTTGTTCTCGTTTAAAAACTCGGCGCTTTTAACATCGATTTTGCTCTTTTTAAATGTGTCGAGAAGTACTGACATTTGCTCATCGCTATATTTTCCGACATTATCAGATGTAAATAAAACGCTGCCGAAAACCTTGTTTACAGTTGCTATTATCTTGCGCTGCTCAAACGTGCAATGGATGTTTTCGTCTCTCAAGAGGAAAACGTCCGGGTCGTTGAGAAATGCTCTGCCGTCAAGCTGTCGGCGGAATATGGAATTGCCGAGGGTGTGGTATGTTGAGATGAATTCTCTGTTAGAAAAGAACGGAACTTTCCATCTAAGCCCCATATCCGCACCGATACGGCAATAATCTACTTTGCCGAATGCCGGCATCAATGGAACGCCGCAACCGAGTATCATTTTTTCGCCGACACATTCGCGCAGAAAATCCATAGCCTCACACATAAGCTGGCCGCGGCTTTTGCCGTGATTCGGTATTATTGCGGCAGCATATAAAAAGTCAAGCTTAACTAAGTCAAATCCCCAATCATTCAGAATGACATCGAAAAAGTGTTTGATATAGTTTTTAACCTCCGGAACTTCAATGTCAAGGGCGTAAAAGCCTCCCCAGTTAATTCCGCAAGTTACCGGATGACCGTTTTTCTTGCGAATGAGCCAATCGTGGTGCTGCGTAGCGGCTTTGGAAGTGAACTCTGCGCCGAAAGGAGCCAGCCAAAGGCCTGCAAGCATTCCTGTTGAATGAATCTTGTCGGCAACAGATTTCATACCGTTAGGGAATTTCTTATTGTCTATAGAGAGCCAATCACCGGTTGCCGATTGATATCCGTCGTCTATCTGAAATATATCGATATCGGATTTCACCTTTGATAACGCCTCGAGATCGTCAGATACTATTTTTTCATTAATTTTGCTGTAATAGTTATACCATGTGGTATATCCGTTTTTGGGGGTCACAGAAGGCTTGGGTATATTAAGCTCGTCAAACCAATTATCGAAAACGGAATCCTCGTCGCCCACATATTCTGCGAAATTTAAAACTTCATATTCACCGTCAACAATTACTCCTTCAAGGTCTTTTTGTACGGTTATCATATTGCTGTTGAAATCGGCGGTAAATATTGTATATCCGGTTCTCTCAGTCAATGAGGCGAAAAGATCGTATTCTTCACCGTTCCTTACATACATATAAGAAAAGCCCTGAAAGACGCCGCGACGACTTACATTGTCATCGAATGTATAAGCTCCAGCCGCTCCGAGGAGGGTGCGCCTGTAAGCAAAGCTTATAGGTCCGAATGTGTGTGACTGTCTCTCATCTTTAAACATTTCACGACATTCAGTCCAAGACTGATACCCATTGGCAAAAACTCTGCTGTCAGCTTTGAAGTTGTATGGAATGCTTGCTGTCAGATTTAAAATTTCCAATGGGACAAAAGCTGCCATTTTAAGTGAAATATGGCTTTTGGTTGCTTTATAAGTAATTTTGAAATGTTCGGTTTCAAAAAGATTGGTGGAAAAAACAGATTTTCCTACCTTGTATTCCAAATTGAGCTTAAATTTTTCCATGGGGTCCTCCTTTGTGTTCCGTGAGAATTTTAATAGTCTCGTTCGGTTTATGCTAAACCTTTTTTATTATAGCATAACAAAAAATAATATTCATCATTTTTTTAATTTGTTTGACGAGGAAAAGTCCTTGTGTTAAAATCAATAAAAAGCTATCGGAGATGAGCAACATTGGATATTCACGAAAAATACGAGTATTGGTTGACGTTTGATGACAATACCAAAAATGAACTGGAATCAATAACAGATAAAAAAGAGATTGAGGATAGATTCTATAAGGATTTGGAATTTGGTACCGGTGGCTTGAGAGGTATTGGGAGCAGGTGCCAACAGAATGAACAAGTATACTGTCGGCAAAGCTACAAAAGGTCTTTGTGAGTATTTAAAAAATGAGTTTGCAGGAGAAAAAAGCGTTGTTATTGCTTATGATTCACGCAATAATTCGAAGGCTTTTGCGGAATGTGCCGCAGAGGTTCTGTGCTATAACGGGATTAAGACCTTTCTTTTTGAGGAGATTATGCCCACTCCCGTACTTTCTTTTTCAGTAAGATACTTAAATTGTAATGCCGGAATAGTTATTACCGCAAGTCATAATCCGAAAGAATACAACGGGTATAAAGTGTATGATAAATACGGTTGTCAGCTTGTTCCGCAATATGCCGATAAGGTTATATCGTATATCAACAATGTTAAAGATATAAAGTCCGTAAAGCATATGAATTTAAATATGGCACTGTCAAACGGTTATTTGACCTATATAGGAGATGAAGTGCTTAACAGCTATATTTCGGAAGTTGAAAAAATGGCTGTTTACAAAGAAGCGTCCGACTTAAAGATAGTTTATACCCCTTTGCACGGAACAGGCAATATTCCCGTCAGGAAAGTATTGTCCGCTATGTCGTTTGACGTCTCCGTTGTCAAGGAGCAGGCTGTTGCCGACGGTAATTTCACAACAGTCAGATCACCGAACCCAGAAGAGAAGGATGCGCTTAATATGGCACTTGAACAGGCCAAAAGAGCAAATGCCGATTTGGTTATAGGAACCGATCCGGATTGTGATCGAGTTGGTGTAGGTGTTTTACATAACGGGGAATATGCTTTGCTTACCGGCAATCAAACCGGAGCATTGCTTGTGGATTTTTATCTCAAATTTAAGAAACAAAGCTTAAATCCGAAGTCAACACTTGTTAAAACGATTGTTACAAATGATTTGGGTGCGGAAATTGCACGGAAAAACGGCTTGAATGTTGTTGAGACTTTGACCGGATTTAAATATATCGGTGATCAGATTACCAAGTATGAAAAAACAGGCGAGAACGAGTTCTTGATAGGGTATGAAGAGAGCTATGGCTACCTCGTCGGAACATATGCGCGAGACAAAGATGCGGTTGTCGCTTCAATGCTAATATGCGAGATGGCAGCATATTATAAGAAAAATAAAATGACGTTGGTAGACGCTTTAAATGTTCTTTATTCGGAATACGGGTTTTATCTTGATGCGCTTGATTCTTTTGTTCTAAAAGGGAAAGACGGTGCCTCGCGTATAAAGAATATTATGTCTTATTTCAGGGCTAATAAAGCAACCGTTTTTCCAAACATTACAGATGTTAAGGACTATAGTACGGGCATCGGCGATTTACCGAAATCAAATGTTTTAAAGTTTTTCCTTAAAGGCGGTTCTTGGATTGCCGTCAGACCATCGGGAACCGAGCCGAAATTAAAAATGTATTATTCCGTAAGGGGTATTGACTCTTCAACGTGCGAGCGTTCGCTTCAGAATATCCGAACAATTATAAACGGAATAATGGGTATGGATATTGAAACATATATAAAAAAAATAATAAGACCTAAAATTCAGGGCGACGGCGGTGAGGTTGAATTTGAGTCATTGTCTGATGACGGGACTTTAACTTTGATTTTCAGAGGAGAATGTTCTAAATGCCTTATCTTGAACAGATGCGTTGACTGGATAGCGGAGGAAGTGCTGAAAAATACAAGTAAGCTTGTAAAAATAAAGGCAGTTCGTAAAAAACCGTATTTTTGGGATAACTGAGAGGAGTAATTATGGCACATATTAAAGTCGTCAGGCGCAGTATGCGTCCCGAAGAATGGAATGATCTCAGATTCGGTTGGCTCAAAAGATATATTATAAATGACAAAATACCGATAGATAATATAGTTATTAAAGATGCCCGTCAGGTTACGGAAAACAACTATGAGTTTTATTCCGACGAATTCAGACCGCTGAAAAAAGGAGACTTGTATTTTACTCCGGACGGCACAGCATTTATAAAAGCAGAAACGGAAGTGCCCGACAGTTTAAAAAACAAAGAACTTTGGCTTTACCTCAAAACGGCTGCCGAAATTATCGTCAAGGCTAACGGTAAGTTCGTTGGAGGTATAGACCCAAACCGAGACAGAGTGCTTCTTACACCGTATATTGGTACTCCGGATAAAATTAAATTTGAAATGCAGGGATACAACCGATCCAAACCCGACGATGAAAGAAATCCGGAGTCGTTAGCGGTTCGCGGCTGCAGGCAGATTTTTAACGGCGCGTACCTCGTAACGATTGACCGTGATGTACAAAGCCTTGTATACGATATTGAAACACTTTTGGACATAGCAAAATCGGAATTGTTCAACGAGGACTATCGAAAATTTGTAAATACCGAGCTGAACAATGCGCTTAATCTGATTGATTTTGACACGGACAGCAGACCTACAGGGATAAAAGAAGCAAAAAAATATGTCAATGATGTCATTTTTGCAAATAGAGACTATAAGGGTAGCGGCGATGTTGCACTTGTAGCACATTCACATCTTGATATAGCGTATTATTGGCGCAGAATTCATGCTGTTCAAAAGAATTTGCGCACTGTTTTGATACAGCTTCGCCTTATGGACAGATACCCCGAATTTAAATATACGCATACTCAGGCATATACTTATGAATCCTTAAAGCAGTATTATCCCGAAGTCTTTGAAGAACTCAAAAAAAGAGTTAAAGAAGGAAGATTTGAACCTGTAGGAGCTATGTATATCGAGCCTGATTGTAATATTCCGTCAGCCGAGAGCTTAATAAGGCAGTGCTTTTACGGGCAATTGTTTTTCAGGGAGAATTTCGGAAAAACCATAAACAATTGCTGGCTGCCTGATGTTTTCGGTAACAGTTGGATACTTCCTCAAATACTGAAAAAATGCGGAGTGGATTATTTTGTCTCTAATAAAATGTCCACTTGGAACGATACTAACCGTTTTCCCCACAATAATTTTATATGGAAAGGAATAGACGGCAGCGAAGTATATGCATGCGTTCCGCCCACACATTTTATTACTTGGAATATGCCGAGCCAAATACAGGAAAATTGGGAGGCGTATCAGGATAAAAATTCAGGCGGACAAACAATGTCTATGTTTGGCTACGGCGACGGCGGAAGCGGTGTTACCGAAGAAATGCTTGAGGTTATGAGGCGTTTTGATAAAATTTCCGTTATGCCTAAAACGAAGCATATGGGTGGAGCCGAATTTTTGGAAAAAAATCTTAAAGGCAATACTTCACTCGCTAAGTGGGACGGTGAACTGTACCTTGAAATGCACAGGGGGACATTCACAACAAAGGCGAACTTAAAAAAATTAAACAGAAGGCTTGAGTATAAAATACGCGAGGCGGAAATCATTTCTACGTTACGTGCAATGTCGGGCTTTGATTATCCCGGAGAAAAACTCAAGGAATGCTATAAAAAGCTTCTTATCAATCAATTTCACGATATTTTACCCGGCAGCCATATAAACCCTGTTTATAATGACGCCTTGGCAGATTATGTATACGTTGATAAAACTCTGAGCGGAATTATCGGCTACGGCGAAGCTTATTTTAATTCGCTTAACTTTAAGCGTAAAGAATTGACTTTCTTTGAAGATGAGGACGGAAGCGAGACGAGATTCGGTAAAAAGGGCTTTTGGACCGTACCCAATATAGCTCCTCTTGACTGTACAGTTATTGAAAAGCCTGACGAAGAATTCAGCGACGAATGGTGTATTGTTAACGGTAATTCGGCAGAAACACCGTTTTATAAAATCAAATTTGCTTCTGACGGTTCTATCACCGGGATGTATGATAAGAGACTTGACAGGGAATGGGTAAACGGAGCATTTAATCGCCTTGAAATATATGAGGATAATCCGGGTGTATATGATGCATGGGATATTTTACCGAATTATACCGATAAAAAAATTCCGCTAAAGGTAGTTTCACCGCTGAAGCTTACGGAAAAAAGCGGAGAGGCTTATTCCTTTAGAGTAACACTCGGCACCGAAAACAGCAAATGGGAGAGAATAATCAGGATATTCAGACGTTCTCCAAAAATCGAAGTCGAAAACAATGTTGATTGGCACGAAAGGCATAAGCTCGCTAAGGTACTGTTTTCTCCGAATGTTTTAAGCCGTGAGGTCCTTTGTGATACCGGTGCGGGATTTATTGCGCGTGAAACTCACAAAAACACATCTTGGCAAAGTGCCCGCTTTGAATGTTGCCATCACAAATGGTTTGATGTTTCGGAAACTGACGGCGGTATAGCAGTGATAAACGACTCAAAATACGGAATAGGTATTTCGGAAAACACTTTATCGCTTAGTTTGCTTCGCGCTACCGAGCGACCTGACCCTGAAAGCGACATAGGCAAGCACAGCTTCGCTTACCTTATTTATCCGCATTCCGGTTCGGCGGTTGACGCTCATATAAATGACATCGCATTTGAATTTAATATCCCGCTGACAAGGGCTGATGTTTCATGCCAAAATACATTTGACGGAATGTTCTTGCAGGCGATGAAACTTTCCGAAGACGGCGAAATGGTTGTTGTTCGTTTATCTGAACAGAACGGCAGACGCGGCAAAATGAAATTCCCACAGCAGGTTTATGTCCTTAATATGCTCGAAGATAAACTGTATTTGACAGATGAAATTGATTATAAGCCGTTTGAAATTATCACCATAGGCATATTAAGATGATAATTATTTAGAAGCAACATTGTATATGAGAAAACAGCCGCCTTATGGCGGCTGTTTTGATGTAAAAGCTTTAATTTGATATTGATATTTTATATGCAATTTCTTCAAGCTGCTCAATGCTCTCAAGGAGTCCTACGCTTTGGCGGTATTCGGCGGCATTTCTTATGCCTTTTATGTACCATGCGGCGTGTTTACGGGCTTCCTTTATGCCGATTTTTTCGCCCTTATATTCGCATATTTTTTTTACATGGTTTACCATAACGCGCATGCGTTCTGAAACAGGCGGCTCAGGTAAAATTCTGCCATCTGTCATATAAGCGTTTATTTGTGCGAAAACCCACGGTCTGCCGAGAGCACCTCTGCCGACCATCAGCAAGTCGCAGTTCGTCTTTTCAAACATAAGCGCAGCACTTTGACCGTCTGTAATGTCACCATTGCCTATTACAGGTATTGAAACGGCATTCTTTACTTCGCGAATTGCTTCCGTATCAACGGGGGGAGCATACATTTGTGCGCGCGTTCTTCCGTGTACTGTTATTGCGACCGCACCGTTTTTCTCAATAGTTGTTGCCGTTTTAACAGCATTTTTCGTTTCGTTATCCCAACCGATTCTGATTTTAGCGGTTATTGGTTTATCTGTAACAGAGTAGGCACTTTTCAGTATTTCTCCGATTACATCAGGCGTTTTCAAAAGAGCCGAGCCGGAGCCGTTACCGGCTATTTTAGGCGCGGGACATCCGAAGTTAAAATCAATAAAATCCGGATTTTCGGTTTCAACCGATTTCACCGCTTTTTCTATAACTTCCGGTGAATTTCCGAATAATTGTATACCTGTCGGGCGTTCACCGTTTGTTATATGCATAAGCTCGTATGATTTTTTGTCGCCCATGGAAAGTGCTTTGGCACTTATCATTTCGCTTTCTGTAAAAGCGGCACCGTAACCTCTGCAAATTTCTCTGAATGCTCTGTCGGCAACGCCTGCCATAGGAGCCAATGCCGCAAATCCATCTATGTGTAAATTTCCGATATTCATAATAACAACTTTCAATAGTTTTTTATAAAGTATATCACATACTAAAAATATTAACAACTTAAAAATATAGTGCATTCGTATGTGTTTTATGATACAATATATTGAAAATTTATTAGGAGAATGACAAATGAAACTGCTGGTTTTGGACGGGAACAGTATTATTAACCGTGCTTTTTACGGTATAAAGCTTCTGACAACCAAGGATGGTAGATATACCAATGCCATTTATGGATTTATGAATATATTTTATAAGCTGTGTGACGAGCTTCATCCCGACAGCGTTGCATTCGCTTTCGATTTAAAGGCACCCACATTCAGGCACAAAATGTATGATGAGTATAAGGCGGGACGTAAGCCCATGCCTCCCGAACTTGCGGAACAGATGCCAGTCCTTAAAGACCTTCTCAGGGCGCTCGGATATAAGATAGTAACAAAAGAGGGGTATGAGGCAGACGATATTCTCGGTACTCTTGCTTTTTCCTGTAAGGACGGCGATGAGTGTTATATTGCCACCGGAGACCGTGACAGCTTACAGCTTGTCGGAAATAATGTAAAGGTATTGCTTGCGTCAACGAAAATGGGCAGACCTGAAACCAATATTTATGATGTTAAAAGAATTAAAGATGATTACGGTGTTACTCCTCATCAATTGATAGACATTAAGGCTCTTATGGGTGACAGCTCCGATAATATTCCGGGAGTATCGGGCGTTGGGCAAAAAACAGCTCAGAGTCTCATTTCCGAGCTTGGCTCAATACAAAATATTTATGATAACATTGATACTATTGACATAAGGGAATCTTTACGCAATAAGTTGAAAAACGATAAAGACTCGGCTTTTATGAGCTACAAGCTCGGCGAGATTTGCAAAAGTGTTCCGATTGAGACCGATTACTCTTTTTATGTTCCGGACGAAGGTGACAAGGGTGAGGCTTTGTCTATTTTGCGTTCTCTTGAAATGTATAAGCTGATAGACAAAATCGGCTTAAATACCGTCCCGTATGACGCTAAGCCGGAAAATACGACTGTAAAGGAATATAAAAGGGTAAACAGCTTAAATGACTTTTTGTTAAAAGCGAATAAGCTTTACTTTGTATACTCTGTTAAAGACGGTAGATTTGAAAGTCTTGCCGCTTGCAACGGCGATGACATATGTGAAGTAAATACCGAGAATGACAGCGAAGTCGAAGCTTTTATAAACATTCTCGAGGATGAAAATACAGAGAAATATACTTTTAATATAAAGCCGCTGTATGCATATGCATTTTCTCACGGATTTGAGATTAAAAATGTAAAAATGGATTTAATGCTCGCGGCGTATTTGCTTAATCCGTCTGCAAAAGACTATGACATTGAAAAATTGGCGGCAGAGTACAATGTGTACTATGAAGCTGATGGCGGCTTTTCGGCACTTTCCGAAACCGTATATCCTCTTACGGTGAAGCTTTCGGCTTTGTTGGAGGAACGGGACCAAACGGAACTTTTAAGCAATATTGAATTGCCGTTGGCAGAGGTTCTTGCCTCCATGGAAAAAATCGGTGTAAAAGTAGATAAAAGCGGCATTGAAGCTTTCGGAGATATGCTCGGCGAGAGAATAAAAGGGCTGCAAAGCCGCATATATGAACTTGCAGGTGAAGAATTTAATATAAATTCTCCGAAACAGCTCGGAGAAATCCTTTTTGTTAAGCTTGCCATACCGACTAAAAAGAAAACAAAAAGCGGATTTTCCACAAATGCCGAAGTTTTGGAAAAGCTTGCCGATGAATATGAAATAGTTAAGTTTATTTTAGAGTATAGAACCTACACAAAGCTGAAGTCAACTTATTGTGACGGTTTGCTCAAAGAAATAGCCGCCGACGGACGAATCCACTCGACATTTAATCAGACCGAGACAAGAACCGGTCGTATTTCGTCTACCGAACCGAACCTTCAGAATATTCCTGTCAGGACAGAACTAGGCAGAGAAATGCGAAAGTTCTTCATTGCTGATGACGGCAAAGTGCTTGTCGATGCGGATTATTCGCAGATAGAGTTAAGGGTTCTCTCTGATATAGCCGATGACAAAGCTATGATTGACGCTTTTAATAATGGTGATGATATTCACGCTATTACAGCGTCGCAGGTATTTAAAATGCCTTTGCAAATGGTGACGCCGCTTATGAGAAGTCGTGCCAAAGCGGTCAATTTCGGGATAGTATATGGTATAGGTGCGTTCTCTTTGGCAAAGGATATCGGCGTCAGCAGAGCCGAAGCAGACAGATATATTAAGGATTATCTGCACCATTACTCCGGTGTTGACCGATATATGAACGAAGTGGTTGAAGAAGCAAAGAAAAACGGTTATGTCAAAACTTTGTTTGGAAGACGCAGATATCTTCCAGAACTCTCTTCCTCAAACGGTATGTTGAGAGCGTTTGGAGAGAGGGTGGCAAGGAATATGCCGATACAGGGAACGGCTGCCGATATTATTAAAATTGCCATGATAAGGGTATATACAAGGCTTAAAGAAGAAAATCTCAATGCTCGTCTGATATTGCAGATTCACGATGAACTTATAGTAGAGGCACCGGAGAATGAAAAAACAAAAGCCGAGCTGATTGTTAAGGAAGAAATGGAAAACGCATGTAAAATGAAAGTTTTGCTTAAAAGCGACGCACATTCGGGAGAGAGTTGGTATGATGCTAAAGCATGATGATGTTTTGTCATTTCATTCTATGACTGATAAAGATGTGATGTCGGTGTATGAGCTTGAAAAAGAGTGCTTTAGCGTGCCATGGAGTATAAAATCAATTTCCGAAGAACTCCAAAATGCAAATGCGCGATTTCTTTTGGCTGAAATAAACGGAGAAACGGCGGGATATGTCGGTTCATATTTTGTCTCCGGCGAAGTGTATATAACTAATGTTGCCGTAAAAAACAAATACAGGAGAAAGGGTGTAGCTGTGGGTTTGCTCTCGGAGCTTATCGATTTGGCAAAAGAGGCCGAATCCGAATTTGTTTCTCTTGAAGTCAGGTGTTCTAATACACCGGCAATATCGCTCTACGGTAAGCTGGGTTTTGGAAAAATAGGTATCAGGAAAAACTTTTACGAAAATCCGCGCGAAGATGCGTTGATAATGACAAAATATTTATAAGAAGCAACTGAACGTCAGTCTTTTTAATGGAATGTGGTGGTTTAATGTTAATTCTCGGAATAGAAAGCTCCTGCGACGAAACTGCTGTTGCCGTTGTAGAAAACGGCAGAAAAATAGTTTCATCTGTAGTGGCGACACAGATTGAAAAACATAAAATATTCGGCGGCGTAGTACCTGAAATAGCTTCAAGAATGCACACGGAAGCAATATGTGCGGTTACAAAACAAGCGTTATCCGACGCAAATTGCAAAATGTCCGATATTGATGCCATAGCTGTAACCTATGCACCGGGGCTGATAGGCGCATTACTTGTCGGTGTAAATTACGCAAAGGGTTTGTCTCTTTCATCCGGAGTACCGTTGGTTCCCGTGCATCATCTTCGTTCTCATATTGCCGCTAACTATTTATCTTATGAAAATTTGAAGCCTCCGTTTTTGTGCCTTGTAGTCTCCGGCGGGAATACACTGATAACAGAAGTTAAGGATTATACTGATTTTAAAATTCTCGGCAGAACACGAGACGATGCTGCGGGAGAGGCGCTCGATAAGGCTGCGCGTACATTGGGACTTGATTATCCGGGCGGTGTGAATCTTGATAAAATTGCAAAGAACGGGAATTCCGACTCATATAAATTTCCAAGACCGCACGTTGACGGTTCTCCGCTTGATTTCAGCTTTTCGGGGCTTAAGACTTCTGTAATTAATCTGATTCATAATGCAGAACAAAAAGGGGAAACTGTCAGTGTGCCCGATGTCGGAGCATCGTTTTTAAAGGCCGTTGTGGATTCTTTGGAAGACAATGTCAGAAAAGCCCTTGACTCTACCGGATACGACAAGCTTGTTTTAGCAGGCGGCGTTTCCGCTAATTCTGTTTTGAGAGAACGTATGCTCTCTCTTGCAAAAGAGAAAAACGTCGAAATCTATTTTCCCGAGCTTTCACTGTGTGGAGACAATGCGGCAATGGTCGGGGCACAAGGGTATTTTGAGTATGTTTCCGGCACTCGCGGCGATATGACACTAAACGCCAGAGCAACGCTTGATATCGACAGTGTTCAATAACTTTTGCCATATCATTATGTGATATTTGTCATATCATTTCTATTTGTTCATTGTTCATCAAAAATACGATAAATATTGACAACTATTTAACACTTTTTTGCTTGCCAAAATGAAAGTTTTAGACTATAATAATTCATAATGGCGGAGGTTGGGAAAACCCTGAAAATTCGTCTGAATCAGTTAAATATTTCGGCTGTGCCGAATTAGTTAAAAGGAGATAATACTATGGCAGCACTTACAACTAACAAAAGCATTTTGTCATGGATTGACGAAAAAGCAGCTCTTGTTAAGCCCGACGAAATCGTTTGGATTGACGGTAGCGAAGAGCAACTTGAAAAGCTTCGCGAGGAAGCTTGCAAGTCAGGTGAGATGCGTAAATTAAATGAGGATTTACTTCCGGGATGTCTGTATCACAGAACGGCTCCCAACGATGTTGCTCGTGTTGAAGACAGAACTCTTATTTGCTCAAAGAAAGAGGAAGATGCCGGTCCCACAAACCATTGGATGGAGCCCGGCAAAGCTTATGAAATGCTCTATGCTATCGCAAAAGACAGCTATAAGGGCAGAACAATGTATGTAATCCCTTATTCGATGGGTCCCGTAGGTTCACCGCTCGCTAAGGCAGGCATTGAGCTTACCGATTCAATTTATGTTGTTCTTAATATGTCAATTATGACCAGAGTCGGCAAGAAGGTTCTTGACGTTCTCGGTGACAGCAATGACTGGGTTCGCGGACTTCATTGCAAATGCAATGTGGATCCCGAAAAGAGATGGATTTGCCAGTTCCCCGAGGACAATACAATTATTTCCGTTAACTCGGCTTACGGCGGAAACGTTCTTCTCGGCAAAAAGTGCTTTGCACTTCGTATAGCTTCTTACCAGGGCAAGAACGAAGGCTGGCAGGCAGAGCATATGCTTATCCTCGGTATTGAAAATCCGGAGGGCGAAGTTAAATATATCTGTGCGGCTTTCCCGTCGGCTTGCGGCAAGACCAATCTTGCAATGCTTATTCCTCCGGAGGGATATCGTAAAAAAGGCTACAAGGTTTGGACTGTCGGCGACGACATTTCTTGGATTAAGAAGGGTGCGGACGGACGTCTTTATGCAATTAACCCTGAGAACGGTTTCTTTGGTGTTGCACCCGGAACTAATGATAAATCAAACCCGAACGCTCTTGCTTCAACAAAGAAAGGCGCAATTTTTACGAACGTAGCATTAAATCTTGACGATAACACCGTTTGGTGGGAAGGTCTTGACAAGAATCCGCCTGTTAATGCAGAAGAATGGACAGGTAAAAAGGTTAACGGCGTAGAGTGGAAGGCCGAGGGCAAAAACCTTGCTCATCCGAACAGCCGTTTTACCGCTCCCGCAAGAAACTGCCCGTGCCTCAGCAAAGAGTTTGA
>ERZ780013.348-NODE-348-length-16851-cov-4.73095_pt1 | contig 16851 bp, 9 predicted proteins | sample MGYA00511178_ERZ780013 | MGnify/ENA primary metagenome ERZ780013 (study PRJEB29588, sample SAMEA2149568) | human gut metagenome | biome: human gut; feature: human-associated habitat; material: faeces | place: Denmark | collected 2008/2010 ... | reverse complement strand
CCGGCATCAACATCACCGCCGCAGGGGCTGCGCTCACAGCGATGGCTGTGCTTTCGTGGGGCGTGCTCGCTCTGTGCAACGCAGCGATGCAGCCTGTCGAAAAATCAATCAACAACAGCTACGTCAACGACGCGCGACGCATCATCGGCGAAATGCCGTCGCTGAAGGTGGTCGGCATCACGGGCAGTTACGGCAAGACAAGCACCAAGCATTATCTGAACCGCATCCTTAGCGAACAGTTCAACGTGGTGATGACTCCTGGCAGCTTCAACACTCCGATGGGCGTGACCCGCACCATCCGCGAGATGCTGAAGCCGTACACCGAAATTTTCATCTGCGAGATGGGCGCCAAGCAACGCGGCGACATCAAGGAAATCTGCGACATCGTGCATCCGCAATACGGCATAATAACCGCTGTGGGCGAACAGCACATGGAATCGTTCAAATCTATAGAGAATGTGCAACGCACAAAGTTCGAGCTTGCCGACGCTCTCCCTGCCGACGGCTTCTGCGTGGTCAACGATGACTTCCCATACGTGGCCAACCGCGAAGTTGACAACACTTCGTGCCTGCGCTATGCCGTGCAAGCCACCGCAAACGCCGACTACACCGCGCGCAACATTGAATATTCGGAACACGGCACCCGCTTCGACGTGGCAGACAAAAAAGGCGGCACCGTGATGTCGCTCGAAACGCGTCTTGTGGGCGAATGCAACATCTCCAACCTTCTCGCCGCCGTTATCATGGCGATGAAACTGGGTGTGCCAGCCGACAAAATCCGCTATGGCGTAAGCCAGATTGAGCAAGTGGAGCACCGCCTCAACATGAAGCGCACTCCAGGCGGAGTGACGATCATCGACGATGCGTTCAACTCCAACCCTCACGGATCGCGGATGGCTCTCGACGTGCTTGCCAGAATGACCCGCGGCAAGCGCATCGTGGTAACGCCGGGAATGATTGAGCTCGGCAACCGCCAGCAGGCTCTCAACGAGGCGTTCGGCGAGCACATAGCGGAAACGGTGGATGTGGCAATCGTCGTAGGACAATACAACCGCGACGCCATTGTGGCGGGCATAAAGAAATCAGGCACGTTCAACGACGACAACCTAATTGTGGTCGACTCGTTTGCCGAGGCTCAGCAACGTCTTGCCTCGCTGCTGCAAATGGGCGACACCGTGCTCTACGAGAACGACCTGCCCGACACCTTCAAATAAGCAATCAATAAAACAACCCATAACAATACAAAAAGAAAATGAAAACAACTGTTGCTGTATTCTTCGGAGGTCGCTCCGTTGAACATGAGATTTCCGTGATTTCCGCATCACAGGCAATGCACGCAATGAACCGCGACAAATACAACGTCATACCAGTATACATCACGAAGCAGGGCCGTTGGGTGACCGGCGACGCACTTTTCGACGTAAAGAACTACCGCGACATGAAGGCCCTTGTAGAAAAATGCGAAGAAGTCTACATGCGTCCTGAGTTCGGCGACTTCAACCTCTACCGCGCAAAGACAAAACTTTTCGGCGGACACAACGTCTATGCAGCCATCGACGTGGTCATCCCTGTGCTTCACGGCACAAACGGCGAGGACGGCATCTTTGAGGGCGTGCTCGAGACCATCGGCGTGCCTTACGCCGGCTGCAACACAGTGTCGTCGGCCAACGGTATGGACAAGGTGACAATGAAGATGATTCTCAAGGACTGCGACATCCCTGTGGTCGACTACGTATGGTTTACCGACAAGCAATGGTACCGCGAGAAAGACGAGTTGGTGAAGAAAGTGGAAGAGCGAATCGGCTATCCTGTAATCGTGAAACCTGCCAACCTCGGATCAAGCGTGGGAATCAGCTGTGCAAAGACACGCGAGGAATTGCTCGACAGCGTTGAGACCGCACAACAATACTCCACACGCATCATCGTGGAGGACATGGTGGAGAACCTCAAGGAAATAAACTGCTCAGTGCTCGGCGACTGCGACGACTGCCAGCCGTCGATTCTTGAAGAGCCTATCAAAACCGGCGCGTTCCTGAGCTACGACGACAAGTATAAAGGAGGAACAAAGGGCGCGAAAGGCATGCAGGCTTCCGACAAGCGCATCCCTGCCGACCTGCCGAAAGACATCACGGAGCGCATCCAATTCCTCGCCAAAGAAACATTCCGCGTATTGTCGTGCCACGGCGTGAGCCGTGTTGACTTTATGGTCGACGCCAGCACCAACAATGTTTTTGTCAACGAAATCAACACAATCCCTGGGTCTCTGTCGTTCTATCTGTGGGAGGCCACAGGAATCAAGTTTGACGAACTGATGGACCGCCTCGTGCAGCTGGCTCTGAAGCGCAAACGCGAACAAGGCCAGAAAACAACCAACTTCGACCAGAACATCTTCAGCCTCGGTGGAGGCGTGAAGGGCGCAAAAGGCGCAAAGTGCTAATATTCAGTCGCAATCTCATAAAAAACGCCTGCAAATCGATGACTGCAGGCGTTTTTTTGCGTTTTTTATTCTCCCATCACGGTAGCCACGATGCTTCGGCTGCCGCCGGAATCGCGGAATTCGCAGAGGTAGATGCCCTGCCACGTGCCGAGAGCAAGGCGATGTGCGGAGATTGGAATCGTAATGCTCACACCGAAAAGCGACGACTTGGCATGGGCTGGCATATCGTCGAGCCCCTCAAGCGTATGCTCGTAATATGGCTCGCCCCCTCACACACAAGGCAATCCATGATGCGCGCCATGTCGCCACGCACGTCGGGGTCGGCATTTTCGTTGATTGTAAGCGCGCAGGAAGTGTGCTGCACGAATAGATTCAGCAACCCGGTCTCGGGCAGCTGCTGCGGGATGCCGCTCATAATTTCAGAAGTGATCAAATGGCATCCTCTCCGCTTTGGAGACAGTTTGAATACGGTTTGTTTTATCATTGTTTCTGTGTTATAAATTCATACGTCAAATCGACAGCCTTCCGGAAAGCCTCATCCTGCCCGGGCACTGTGATGAAAAGATGCACAGCGTCAGGAAATTCCACTCTTTCAATCCGTCCGCCTGATTTTTCAGCCAGTTCGCAGCCCTGGTCTCTAAGGATGTCGCGTCCGGCAGCGACAAGAAGAGTGCGCGGCAGACGTCTCAGTTGCTCCCCGCTGCACAATCCCACACTGACGGCATGGTTTTCCGAATCCGTTCCGCCAAGATAGGCGCGGTTGAACGCCTCCATCAAATCCGCATCGAGCCCGTAGCCGCTGCCATATTTACGCCACGACTCCGAGCCGTCGGCAAAAGCCTTAGTGACCGGATAAAAAAGCACAAGCGACTCCAGCGCGCCACGGCATTCATCGGAAAGAGCCACGGCAAGAGCAAGATTGCCGCCCGAGCTGTCGCCTCCTGCGCTGATGCGCGATGCGTCTATGCCCAACAAAGCGGCATTGTCGCGGGCGTATGCCACCGCATCGCAGCAGTCGTGCAGTCCGCACGGGAACGGATGTTCAGGAGCAAGCCGATAGTCAACGGCAAGCACCTTCACGCCACCCATAGCCGCCACCGCGTCGCAAAACCGCGCACAGCTGTTCAGACTGCCGAAAGTCCAGCCGCCACCATGGAAATAAACCAGCAACGGCAACCTCCCGTCTACACCGCTCGGCTCATAAAGCCGCAACGACTCCGACAACTGCCTCACACTGACATTTTCCGACAGCGTCTGACGCGTGTTCCGCGAATTGCGCACAGCCATCAAAGCGGCATTGTCGCCGGCAATGGCTTTCTCCACGGCAAGAGTCTGTGTCTGCTGCAACCCGTCGGGCAACGCCTGCAGAAAACCGTCAGCCTGACGGCGCATGACACTGTCGGCGGCGCCACCGACAGCAGCGGTTGCAGCAAAAGCCACAGCAATCATTATTTCTCCGAAACCCATAATTATTCACTTAAGAAATCAGGCATCGGTCCGCCCTGCGCATCATTGCCAAGCCCCATAGCCGACGCGTCGACAGCATTCGGCTGTCCGTCGGCAGGCGCAGGAATGTAGACCTCCTGTGGTCCCGGGTCGTCATTGATTTTCGACGCCATCGTACCCTTCTCAAACGGCATTGGCTCCGAACGGTTCTGGAAACGTGCGAACCGTGCGACAAACGTCATTTCAATATCGTCGACCGAACCGCTACGGTGCTTCGCCACGATAAACTCAGCCATGCCGCGGATATCCCTGTTCTCAGCGTCTGTAGTAGAACGCGTATAATATTCCGGACGGTGGATAAAGCAAACAATATCGGCATCCTGCTCGATGGCACCCGATTCACGAAGGTCGCTCAACTGCGGACGCTTGTTGCCGTCGTTGCGTTCCTCCACCTTACGGCTCAACTGCGACAGTGCGATTACCGGGATGTTAAGCTCTTTGGCCAACTGCTTGAGGCTTCGTGAAATCATACTCACCTCCTGCTCGCGGCTTCCGAACTTCATACCCGTAGCGTTCATCAGCTGAAGGTAGTCGATGATGATAATCTTCACACCATGCTCCTTCACCAGACGGCGCGCCTTCGTGCGCAACTCGAGGATTGACAGAGACGGAGAGTCGTCGACATAAAGCGGCGCGCTGAAAAGGCTTCGCACACGCGAGTTCAACTGCTCCCACTCCTGCCGGCTCAGACGTCCGCTCTTGATTTTCTCGCCCTCAATCTCGCAAACGTTTGAAATCAAACGATTGACCAGCTGAAGGTTTGACATTTCAAGCGAGAATATCGCCACCGGAGTGTTGTAGTCGACAGCCATATTCTTCGCCATCGACAGCACAAACGCAGTTTTTCCCATCGCCGGACGTGCGGCAATGATTATAAGGTCGGAGTTCTGCCATCCCGACGTCAGCTTGTCAAGATTGTGGAAACCGGTCTGCAGACCGCTCAAGCCGCTTTCACGCTTGCCGGCGGCCTCAATCTGCTCCATGGCAGAATTGATTACAGGGTCAATCTGCGTGAAGTCCTTCTTCAAGTTGCCCTGCGAGATTTCAAACAATTTACCCTCAGCCTCCTGCAAAAGGTCGTCGATGTCATACGACTCGTCAAACGACTTTTTCTCTATCTCAGAGCAGAACGAAATCAGTCGGCGCGCCAAGAATTTCTGAGCCACGATGCGCGCATGGTATTCGATATGCGCCGCCGAAGCCACATTGGATGTCAATTCAGAGATGCGCACCGGACCGCCCACATCGTCGAGCGCGCCGTCGGCACGCAGCTGCTGCGTGACGGTAAGCATGTCGATGGGTTGCTGCATCACACCGAGCTTGTTGATTGCAGCATAAATTTTTTGGTTTCCAGGGTCGTAGAACGACTCCGGTCGCAACAAGTCGCACACAATGGCATAGGCATCGCGCTCAAGCATCAACGCTCCAAGCACCGCGTCTTCAATCTCCTTGTCCTGAGGCTGAATCTTCGCGTCGTCGGTAAACTGCGCCTTGCTTCGAGCCGACTTCCATTGCTCCGCCTTGAATTTGCGGAATTCCTGGTACTCACGGAAATCACTGTATTCCTTGGAATTCTTTATATCGTTAACGTTCTCCATACTTCATTCTTTTCAACGGCAAATGTAGGAAGATTTAATGAAACTGCCTACTTCTTTCTTCCAAGAATTACCAACAACTTGCCAACCGCCTTTGTCGACAGCCTGTTGAAAACAAGTTGAGGCGGCACGTCGTCCGACGTTCCGCCTCAACTGCTAAAAACTAAACTATAATACTATCTAAACTTATCCTAATTCACGATTACTTTCCGCGTTGTGCCATCCGCCCTGACTACATATATGCCCGGCTGAAGATTTTCAGACCCACACATCTTGCCGTCAAGCGAATACACTTGGAAATCATGGCAACCGTCGACCACAATCGACCTGTCGACCACTTTCACCATAATATTCTCATCAGATGCAGGAACCGACACCGAGGAATATCCCGGATTGTTGTATGGGTCGGTAGGAAAAACAATCATCGATGGAAACCAATAGTTGGCAATCATCGGATAGTCATTCTTCAGGACTCCGTCGGATGTATAACGCCGTGTGGCGTACGTCTGGTCCTGAAACTGATGAAACACCGAAGCATACAGCTCGTCGGTCTGCGGATGGATGCCAAGCGAGCATCCGTAGATATGCCAATCGCCAGGCTCAGAAGAGAAATCGATGATTTTCTCAATCTTATGGCTGTCGGTATCGAAACGAAAAACGCAATAGGTCGTAAACCAGCTGTTGGCGCCGCCGCACCAATAAAGGCTGTTGGTCACCCGCGACGCGCACATCGGGTCGGGAGTCCATGCATACCAGGAGTTTGACGGCGGATACATTCCTTCGCCGTCGATATGCACCACCTCGCGCTCCAACGTTGTAGGATTGACCTTGACCACATATGGCAACGTCGCTCCCATGCCCTGCACGTTTTTGGCTACTGCATACCACAGATTTCCGTCTTTCGACCGCACTATCGTCGAGCCTATTCCCGAAGCTGGGCGTTTGCCTGTTTCCGCTTCAACAACATCATCGACAATACCCATGTCGAGCACATCGACAACCTTGTCGGTCTGCGTGTCGACCACCAGCAGTCCATATTGCTGATGCACGGCAAAGACTTTTCCACCGGCAAGAACCATCGTTCCCGTCTGCCCATAATACAACGAACTGCCGGAATCAGTGTTGGGCTTGTCGTCGTCACCGAGATTCGGGTTGCCCGAACCCTCCACCTGACGTTCAATCTCAAGAGTCTCAAGATTGAGCACCCAGATGCCGTTGCTCGTCGACACATACCCCTTTTTGTCGGTCACTCCGCAGAAAGCACGGCCGTCGCACTGCCTCCCCGAGGGGTCGATAATCTGAAGCTGCTTGATGAGCTTCATTGTCTTGGCGTCGGTCACCGAAATGCGTCCGCCCACTACAGAAGCCCCTGGATCTTTCTCCTGTTTGGCAATCAGATACATCCGTCCGTTCCATATAGCACCATACTGATTCGTGCAGCCCAATTCCTTTCCGGGATTCTCCGCCTGCACAATCCGGTAGCGCCAATAATCGCCGTCTACATCATCGGGCAACAAGTAATTGACCGTTGAATTCTGGTGTCCATACCAGTCTTCGTTGACAATCATGATGCCTTTCGTGTAGTCAGTCTCCGACGCCTTGACTGTATTCAAGACTCCGGCGGCAAATGCCGCAACGATTATTGCTCGTGATAATATTTTCATTTAAAAAGCACATTGAAAAGTGAGCCCGAACGGTCAACAACCGCTCAAGCTCACTTGATTAATACTTACTGGATTGAAAATTTCAGCGTATGGCTGCCGTTGGTTGACGCAACGACGTAGACTCCAGACGGAAGCGTCAATGCCACGCGCGCGCAATCAGATTCGGCAACAAACGCACCGACAACACGACCCGCCATGTCATAGACCGCGAAGGTGGTTCCTGCCATATTCTTCACAGTGACAATATTGTCGCAAACCGACAATGTGCCGGCAGCGCCATCAACATTGTGAATGCCTGAAGCCGAATCCTCCACAGCATAAGGAATGCTGACCGTAGTGGTCTTGCCGTTTGACTCCGCCTTTACATTGAGGTTACCGTGACCGGCAATCAACGGAGTGATTGTAAGCACACCATTTTCAAGCGTAGCGTTGACCAGTCTCTTGTCAGAGACCGTGTTGTCGGCAGCGACAGCGTCGCCTCCTACAATCGACAAGCGTATTGCCGCATCGATATTGTCCTTGTCGGTCACATAATCCTTAAGGTCGATTGTAAATATGTCGCCATCCTTTGCCAAATCAACACTCACCTCAGGGAGATCGCTGAACTCTGGAGCATATTTATCGGGGAAAATCGGCATTGAAGGGAACCAATAATAATCCTTCAGCTTGATTGTTTTCACGATGTCGCCAGTCTTGCAGTCAACAAAGTGGAGCCAATTGTAACGATAGTTTGACGAAGCACCATGGGTTGCAGCCACGAGCAGCTGATTCTTGCGGTCGTCGTAGCGCACACCGGCATAAGGAGCCTGGAACGTTTTGCTGTCAACACCCGGCAAATTGTTTGGGAACACAAACACCGGTTGGATTCCTGCGATGTCGGAACCTACGGTCCACTTGTAATAGCCCGTGTTGCCCGAAACAATTGAAGCCTCAACTCCGGCACCATACCAAATGGCGTTTTCACTCTTTGAAGCAAAGAAATTGGTTGAGCGCCATGCACCCCATCCGCAAGTGACACGCTGTCCCTCCGGAAGGTCAACACTGTCGGTCACGTCGAGCGTGCTCGGGTCGATGCAACGGAATGTGCACAAACCACTTGAGGCACCGGCAGTAGTGGCAACCCACACATTGCCGTCGGCAGTGACAGTGATGCCCTGAGGATAGCCCATGCCGGAAACGCCCGAAGCATCGTTGCTTTCTACCGGGAATGTCTTGACCACCTTGTCTGTGGCAATATCTATGACATGCACACCCACACCCTGCTGGATTGCAAACGCATATTTGCCGATGGCAACCATGTCGCCAATCTGTCCGTTGTACTTGTTCTCACCGGAAGCAATACCATCGACCATTCCGCCCAAAGTAAGCGTACGGGTGTCGAGCACCTGAATGCCGGCTGTCGATCCGAGATAAACCTTGTTTTCAGAAACGCCGACACACGCGCGTCCGTCACCGTCACCGTTGCCATCGCCGTCGGTGTCTGCGCCGATATAGTCGAACGCAGCCAATTTCTTGAGCGTCTTGGCATCAGCCACCACAACACGTCCGCCACCCTTGCGAGGGTCGCCGCCGTCGGTCGCCTGCTTCGACATCACGATAAGTTTGTCGCCATGTATGATGCCATACTGCGACGTGCAGCCAAACGACTCATACTTGTTTTGTGACTCATACACGCGGTATTTCATTTCGCCATTGTCGGCAATATAGTTGATTGAGCCGTTAGAATGCCCGAACCAATCCTCGTTGAGCCAGAACGTACCATTCTGATAACTGTCGGCAAGCGGTTCGCGGTTTGGCTCAAGCACGTTGACCGTATAAGTCGTCGATGCGCCGGAACCGTCCTGTGATGTGAACGTAACGTCGACAGTGCCTGTCTTGTGCGTAATCAATTCCCAGAAACTGCGCAACGGGTTGAACGCATTTGCGGCGTAGGTTGTAGCCACTTCAGGATCGCTTACGCTGATGTCGTAGGTCTGAATGTCGGCATTCGCAGGCTCTACCGTAGGCGACAGAGCGAGGATGTCGAGATATGTAAGATTGATTGTCTTGTCGCCGTTGCCAAGCACAAAACCGGTAACCGGATTGCGCAGCGCGGCATGCACTGTCATCGTTGCCTTGACAGCAGGGTCGGTCTTCAACGCAGCTGTAATCACAGCGTCGCCCTCAACGCGCTTCACGCTGACCGCGCCGGTGCGCTTGTTCACGCTTGCCACTTTTGTGTCGCTCGACGAGAATTCAATCTTGTCCAGCGAATAAGCATCGCTATAAAACTCAAGCGTCGGAGTGAACGACTCATCGAAATGGGCGTCATATTCCGCATCTGTGAAAGCAAACGTCTTTTCGACATTGATCATCTCCGGATACCCTGCAGTATATGTTGATCCGTTATCTTCGTATTGAACAATCAATCTCAACATATCGGCATTCTCTGTGTCGGGCATGGTAACCGTAAACGTAGCGTCGTCGCCAACCGTCGTTTCCGTCATCGAGGCCTCCTTGGCAATGTCGAGCGTCGCCGATGTCATTTTGCAGACCACTTTCACAGTCTTGCCCTTGAACAACACGCCGTCGTTGAACTGCGTAAATGCGGCAGGCGCATGAGCATCGTCATAAGTTCCGGCAATCCGGCCTGAAATGACAAGATTTCCACCAACCTTCTTCGCCGAGCCTTCAACCAGCTGAATCCCTTCCAGTTGAAGTGCTGTCAATTTAGATTTTCCCCAATAGTAAATGCTGCTGTATGCGCTCTCACATCCCGCAGGGACAACAATTTCGGCAAACGTCGCAGGCGAGCCGTTCTTCACGCGCCATGTATAACTCACAGTCGTTCCCGGTTCGGTTACAGGAGAGTATACCTTTATGCCCGTACATCCGTAAACCAAATTCGTGTTGTTGTAGTTCATCTTCTTTTGAGGAAGAACAAGCCTATTCAATCCAGCATTTTCAAAAACGCAGCTCGGCAACGATGACAAAGACTCCGGAAGCACTAAAGTTCCGACAGCTTTGCACCCTCTGAAGGCATACGCTTCAATCGATGTCAATGTCGACGGGAGGTTCACTCCAGTCTGACCGTCGGCATAAACAATGTTGGCAAGCATATTGCAGCCGTCGAAAGCATAACCCTTGATTGCATTCACGCTTTTTCCGATTTTCAAAGTAGTAAGACCCACACAACCAGCAAACAATGAATTAGGAATCTCAGTCATCGCCGCAGGCATCGTAAATTCCTTTATAAGCTTACAATTCTTGAACGCGCCTTTACCCAAATTAGTCACGCCGGCAGGCAGTGAAAATTCAAGGCTGCTGCAATTTTCAAATGCATAATTGCCAATGCTCGTAACCGTTTCAGGAAGCTCGATTGATTCCATCGAGCTGCACTTGCTGAACATATAGTTAGGCACCTCAGTAAGTCCGGCAGGCAATACCGGCATACGCAACGATGTGCAATTCTGGAAAACATAGTTTCCGATTTTTGTAGCAGTGTCAGGCATCTTTACCACAACCAGACTGCTGCAAGAGCTGAACATATAGTCAGAAATCTCCGTAAGTCCGTCTTCAATAATCACCTTACGCAACGACGGGCAACTCTGGAAAAGATTCTGGCCTACAGTACGGAGAGTCGACGGCAATCTGATTCCAGAGAATCCTGTTCCGTAGAAGCAATATTCAGGCAAAGCCGTAACTCCCTCCGGGAAATTGATTTCACTCAGTTTTGAGCACCACGCGAATGTGCGCGCCTCGCCAAAATCCGTAAGCCCGTCAGGCAGAGTCACACTCGGCATGCTCTTGCAATAAGCAAATGCATATGTGCCCAGTCTTTTAAGCGTTGACGGAAGGTCGACAGATTCAAGTTTCGTACAGTCGTAGAAAGCATAATCGCCCAAAGAAACAACCGGTGCGATTATTCTGGCAAGAGTAAGTTCCGACGCACCATAGAATGTGCTGTCGCTCATCTCAGTCACGTTGAAATCCACATTCTGGAAAGTCACAGACGCAGGGATTGTGATCTCTCCCACATATCCAGCCTTGTTGGCTGCCTCGATTTTTTTACGGTCTGGAGTGCCTTCAACCTTGCAGTAGGTGGCTTTTACATTGTTCGACTCTCCGACCGCAGTCACGGCATAAGTCATTCCGCCTACTTTGAAAATGTCGCCTACTTTGACATCAAGGACATATTCGCTTACTTTGGTAAATTTTTTCCATCCAGCAGCCGCCGCATAGTCGGCAGTGTAGCCGTTTGGCACTTCAAGAGTCGCATTGGCATAAGCTCCCGCGCTGAACACGTTGTCGGCAATCGCGACAGGATATGTCGATGCAACTTTTACAGATGTGATTGCATTTGACTCGGCAAACGCTTCATCTCCGATTGCAGTTATCGTTGACGGAATCTCTACTCCGGCAAGCTGCTGACATGCGGCAAACGCACGTTTTCCAACCGCTTCCACATGCGCAGGGAATTTGATGTCGGCAATCGCCGTTCCCTCAAACATACTGTCGGGAATCGACGTCATCGACGACGGCACAAAGAGAGTGGCGAAGTTTGAACATCCGAAAAATGCCCCGTCGCCAATTTTTGTCACGCCATCGACCGATGGCACGTTGAGCGTGGCGATAGTGGAGTTTTTAAACGCTTCTTTTCCTATGGCAGTCACTGTTGCCGGAAGAGTGACCGTTGTCACTGTCGAGTTGGCAAAAGCATTTTTGTCGACCTCAACCACGGTATATGTCACGCCCTCGTCGACAAATGTCGACGGCACAGCAACCTCGCCTGTGTAGACACCTGTTTCCGGAGCAGTAAGTTTTACGGTTTTTGCAGAATAACTTTTCAGTTCATAACGCAAGCCTTCGTTTACAAACACTGTCTTTGCATCCGCAGGAATAGGCAGCGGCGCTGCGACAAACGATTTCCAGTCATGGGGGGACATTCCTGGTGCGAAATTCCAGCCGTCCCAGCTGCCGTTTTCAAGCACACGGCCAGAAGCGCCCCAACTTGAATAGCTGAAATTGTCTGTAGCATTGTCCTTCACCCAGTATGACCAATATCCAGTGTACCATCCAGCCCACCACATATCGTCGGTGTCGCGCGCCTTCCAGTTGTCATAGTCATAATCCGAGGAACCGCCCTGTCCGGGCTTGTAGCCGCGCGGATGTTCAAAAAATCCGTCTTCCGACTCGTAGACCTGATTGCCGTTGCCAGTGTCGATAAGGGCAATGTCGCCGTCATCGTCCACGTCCCAGCCGATACCGTTGATGGTGTAGCCGCCATTGGGTTCGGTCGGCGAGCTAACGTTTGTGTACTGCATCAATGCATACAGGCGCGGATTGTTTTTCACCACCGCCTTAAGCATGTCGGCACCAGTGGCTTGACCTGTCCAACGATAGCCGAACACCAAAGCTGCCGGCTCGTCGTCGTAGTTCCATTGAATCACCAGAGCGGCTTTGTTTTCGCCCTCTCCGGTCCAGTTCTTGATCATGTCGAAGGTGAAATTCGCATCACCCGCCATGTCGTCGGGAGTTACCCACTCCCAATCTGATGCCGCCCGAAGTTTTCCGTCGGCCGCCTTAGGTGTGTAAGGCACACCCTGCACCGTCCTCGGCAACTGCGTCCTGGCAGCAATAGTCATTACCACAAAAATCGCGGTCAGACTAAGTAAAATTCTTTTCATAAGGAATTTTATTTATTAATTAATAAAAATTAGTTAGTTATTTCTTTATCACTTTGCGCACCACCTTGCCGCTTCTGACAATGTAGACGCCCTTCTCCAATCTTTCAAAAAACTCGGATGCCGGCACCGAAGAATCGACGGCAAGCACCCTCATTCCCTCCAGGTTGAACACCTCAACCATCGACGAGCCATTGTCGGACTCAACCGAGCCTACTCCATCGGTGGAGAAATGCACATAATTGAGGTTGTGCCATTGCGTTGAAGCGCCTGTCGACGCATCGGCGTCCTTAGGCAATGCGTTCTGCTGACGTCTGCCGCCAACCACCATCACAACCGGGCCGTCAAGCGCCTGGAATTTCCATCCGTCCACATCGCCGTCTTTGAGCTTGCGCGATGTCATTCCCAGTCCGGAATAAGAGAAATTGTCGGAATCCACGCCTCCTACCCAATAACTCCAATAGCCGTCATACCATCCGGCATTCCATCTCTGATGGTCAGCGTCGGTGCGGTCAAACACCTGCCACCAGTCATAGTCGTAGGCAGCATAACCATACGCACGCGCATTTATTGGATGCTCAAGAATATGTGCTGTTTTTGAAGCCGCTATCGCATCGTTGCACATATCGGGAGTGTCCCATCCCGGCACACTTGTCTGTCCCATCGACGTGTTTGCGGAAAAATAGTTGAAACTTACGCGGCTGTCGGATTTCGCGCCGTCAAAATCAAACTCAAGGAAATCTGAAATTGTATGTCCGTCGGAATATCCGATACCGCACACCGTGCTGCCCATTATTCCCGTAAACTGCGTGAACAGTGTCAAGTCTGACGACTCCTTCGCTATCGCGCGAAACATATCCTCGCCCGACGGTGTCTGCCCGTCGTCCCATCGATATCCCCACACGTATGCCTCCTCCGGACCGTTGTCGGCAAACTGCACCACCATAGCGGCTTTGTTGTTGCCGGAACCCGCCCAATGAACAATCTTGTTCCAATCAATCACAAACGCATTTGCCGACAGCACCATCGCCGAGAGCAAAACAAATGTCAATGTCTTATTTTTTCTCATATCTCAATGTTTTTTCAGTCAAAGGATTAGGAAGAGGCACTCCGGGAAGCGCCACGTGGAGGTCGCGCGCCTTGGAAAGCTCTGTCGAGGTTTCGCCAAGCCACCCGCAATATTGGTTTACTCCAGTATAGACTCTCACAAAGTCAATCCCCGGAAGATTCACAGTATTGCCGTTTTTGTCGACAGCCCACCCTATGTCGAAACTATTCAAGTCCTCATAGTCATTCGGATGATTGTCGACATAACCCCACGGATATGTATAGAGGATATAGTAGCGTCCTGTGCCGCTGGAGTCCACCCCGTTGGGCGCAAGAAGCGTGCCCTTGAATGTCAATTCGTTGTCACTCACCCACTGAGGAAAATACTCCTGGCTGTGGAAAATGTTTTTAGCTATATAGCCCGAGCCACCGAGAGAATCATGCCATGGGATGTAGGTCATATCTGTCAGATAGCCGCTCTCGTCCTCAACAGGCGTATGGCCGTCGCCTTGCCTGCTATAGGTTATCTCATAACCATGAAGCGTTTCCAGCTTGTAATACTCGCTTCCGGCAAGCTCATACCACTCATCGTCAGGGATGCCGTTGCAGTTTGCGTCGAAACTGACCATAACGATGCCCGGCTCAGCCGACCCGCCCTTGCTGTCGGGATTGGACAATTCATAGAATGCATTTCCCCAAATCCGGAAATCGCGCTCGCCCGGCACATTTATCACCGTGTGGTCGAAACCGAACGTAACATAACCGCCATATCCTCCGAGCGAAATCAGCACATCGTTTGTCCCAGAAATCGACTCCTCGCATTTTTTCAGTATGTCGGCATACGTGTCTCCGGGTTCATATTTCGGCATCTCGTTGACAAACTGTCCCGGAGCCGGACAATATTCATAGACACGGGAAATGTAAGTGCTGTACTCCACCTCCTCGTGAAGCACATTCACCGTAAACTCAAAATGATAAGGCGTGTCAGGGTCGATGATGTCGAACGTAAGATTGTAGACACCCTCCGCTTCAGCCAAAAAGATATAGCTGTCGGTTGCCGACACCTCTTTCCCATTGACTGTCCACCGATACTTCTCCCCCGTCAACGCCGAGTGCAACGGCAGTTTCTGCATACGCGCCACATAGTAGACGTCGTCGATGCCGAGATTGACCATCGGCACCTCATCGGAACAAGCCCACAGAATCAGAGGCAACAATAATATGACTATCTTTCTTTTCATTGATACAGGAATGCTATATGGGCGGGAATGTCGCCCGTCCGCACACTCCATTTCTTCTTGCCGTCGGCAGAAAAGCAATAGAGAGTGCCCGATGACACATAATTTTTCGCATCGGTGACAAAAATGTCGCCGGTGATTGGATGCACGGCTATGCCGTATGGAATCGTAATTTCCTTTTCCGTCCCGTCGGTAATGAAATTCGTCGACACGATTTTCTTTGTCCGCGTGTCAATAATGCCATAAGATATAGTGTTGGAAGCCGTGTAGTTGTTCCATTCCGTAGCGTAATAGTAAAGCAGGTCGCCGTGGATTGCCATATTCGAGCATGCCACGTCAAGAGTGTCTGTGACCACCATCTTGTTGTAGCCAGGCTTCTTGTCAAGCACATAAAGGCGCGACGGACGCGTTTCGTAATCGCCTCTCGAGGTGACCCACAGTTTGTTATAGCGGTCTTTCTTCAGCCGATGCAGATTGATGCCTACAGGAATCTGCTCCACCTGCTTGAAGTCGATCATCTGAATCACAGAGACTGTATTGTCATAGTTTGGAGCGCGGTAGCCTCCGGAATTGGCTACATACATATAATCGTCGACCACCTCCATTTCCTCCGGCTGATAGCCAACGGTCACCTTGCGTGTCACGGCAAGCGTCGCTGTGTCGACCTCGAAGACCGCGCCCTTCGGCGCGCTTGGGTCGATAAGCACCGGCCCGACGTAGGAGCTGACATACGCCTTGCCTCGATGGAAACGCACATAGCGGCAGTTTGGGATGTCGACCTGTCCGATGCGCACACCGCTGCGTGCATCCATAACTTCCACTTTGTGAGAGCAGTTGACCACCACATAAAGTTTCGACCCATAAATGCCTATGTCGTTGCCCACGTCGCCGAGCTCCTTCACCACTGCCGGATTTTTCTCGGAATAGAAATTGCGCGAATAAAGCCCTGTGTAATAGTCGTAATAATCAAGACTGCATTTGTTTGAACCCATATTGCCCTCATTGACAAGATAGAATCCCCGCACAGGGCTGCCCGACGCCTCGTCGCCGATTATCTCATACTCCGTGGGCACAACCAGCTCATCCTCGCGGCAGGCGGCGAAAGCCAGCAGCAGAAGCAATGTCAAAAGAGCAAATATGTATGTCTCACGTCTCATATATTGACAGTCAATGTGATGCGATAGTTACGTTTTGGCATCGGGTAATTCAGAATCACGTCGTAGTCCTGACTCAGCAGGTTGTTGACCTCGAGCAAAGCCCTCAGGGTTATGCGTTGTCTGATTTTGAAATCACGGCTCAGCGACACGTCGCTCGTATACCATGGTTGGGTATAGTTGTAGCGGATGTTCTCTTGTTGGTTATAGCGTTCTCCGACATAGATGTAACTATAGTTGAGATTCCATTCACGCCATGTCAGATTAACCCCCGCCGAGCCGGAATGGTGGGGAATATAAGGAATCTGGTCGCGATAGTAATTGTCGGAAGGATTGGTCACGTCGATGGCGCGCTGATAGGTGTACTGCGCGCGAACCGTGGCAAAAAAGTCGCGCAGCGGATTGAGCGTCACCTGCGCCGAGACGTCGACACCGCGGATGTCCACCTTGCCGAGATTGAGCATCGTCCAGCGGAACTGCTGCCCCTTAGGATAAGCCACAATTTTGTCTTTGACGTAATTGTAGTATGCATCGCCGCTGAACAGCA
>ERZ780013.347-NODE-347-length-16858-cov-5.40273_pt1 | contig 16858 bp, 17 predicted proteins | sample MGYA00511178_ERZ780013 | MGnify/ENA primary metagenome ERZ780013 (study PRJEB29588, sample SAMEA2149568) | human gut metagenome | biome: human gut; feature: human-associated habitat; material: faeces | place: Denmark | collected 2008/2010 ... | reverse complement strand
TGGAAATTGCAAAGGTGCTGACCGTGCGGATGGTGTCCAGAATCAGGGTGCGCAGAGCTTTGGTCGTGATATAGTGGCCGCAGCAGGCGGCAGTTCTTTTCTGATGGGCGAGGGTATAGGAGGAACAATCGAAGAAGTCAGATGGATAGGGATTGTTCTCTGTGCCGCCTTTGGAGCGGTGGTTATACATCTTCTCGCCGCAGTCGGCGCAGTACAAAAGGCCGGTCAGCGGATTCGCTTCCCCCAGCGTGTCGATGCGCTTGGGCGTCTTGCGGAGCTTCTGGGCAAGCTCCCATGTTTCTCTGTCCACAATGGCCTCGTGGGTATCTTCAAAGATCAGCCAATCCTCCTTGGGATTCATTACGGCGTTTTTATCTTTATAGGACTGCTTGTGGGAGCGAAAATTCACCGTATGCCCCATATACTCCGGCTTGGAGAGAATCTGCCCCACGACATAGCCGCTCCAGTTATAGGGATTTGAAAATTCCTCCTTGCTTTTCCAGATCCCCTTGCCCTGCTTGCCGAAGTACACGGCGGGCGTCTCCACCTTATCCTCAAAGAGAATACGGGCAATATCGTAGGGTCCTTTGCCCTCGATGGTCAATCGGAAAATGCGGCGCACCACGGCGGCGGCTTCCTCGTCGATCAGCCAATGGTATTTGTTTTCCGGGTCTTTCCTGTAGCCATAGATAGCGCAGTTGGTGGTAGGCTTGCCGGATTCTCCCTTGACCCGGATGGCGGTTTTCTGCTTGCGGCTCAGGTCGCGCAGATACCACTCGTTCATGATGTTGAGGAAGGGCGCAAACTCGTTGCTGTTCTGGTCATCACTGTCCACGCCGTTGGCAATGGCAACAAAGTGGACGCCATGCTGCCGGAAGAATACCTCTGTGTAAAAGCCGGTTTGCAGATAGTCACGCCCCGCCCGGCTCATATCCTTGACAATGACATGGGCCACCTTGCCTGCTTCAATGTCCGCCACCAGCTGTTTCCATGCCGGACGCTCGAAATTGCCGCCGCTCCATCCATCATCAGTATAGTGGCGGCAGTTGGTGTAGCCTCTCTGCTGGGCATAGCTTTCGAGGTATTTTTTCTGATTCACGATGGAGTTGCTATCACCGGCATTGTCATCGTCACGGCTTAGCCGCTCATACAGAGCGGTGATCTTTTCCTCAGTCTGTTTCATGCGCATTCGGCGCTCCTTTCAGACTGACGGCTCATTTGTGGTGCTTCCATTATAGCACAAGTGCCGTCATTTGTAACCCCTTCATTGCGGATCATCCGCAGAATCTTTTCCTCCATGGTCTCCACCGCTGTTTCGCTGAATGCGACCCTTACCTTATAGGTGGTGCCGCCGATGCGCCGAATGATGAACTGTTCCTGTTTCGTTTGCTCCATAGGCTTCCTCCTTGCGTAATTTGTTGGTTTTTGGTATAATAAGTCCGGTTCCGTTGGCTGTAAGCCAATCATGTCTTTATGCTGGTTTTCCATGTTCTTTTTCTCCTTTCTACCCTCTGTGTTTAAGATAGTAACCTTAGTAACTTGCGTTTAGATTACCCTTTCACTAATAGGAGAAAAACGGGGTGTAAATCGGAACTGTTTTTTGAGAAAAAGAAAAATATTTTTTCGAGGAGGTGAAGCTGTCGTGGAACCATGGGAGGATGAACTGCTGTGGGATGATGATTTTTCCGATGAGGAAGAAGATACCGAGGAGCAAATAGAGGAAGCCGACCTTGAAATGGATGAGGATAGCTTTGCCGATTGGGAGGATGCGTCGGACGGTGCGCCGGAGAACGAATCGCTGGAGGAAGCGCTTGCAGAGGAACGCACGCTGGAGCTGGAAAGCGAGCTGGAGCAGGACGAGCATCCCAGAAACTATGCCGCCGAGCTGGAGGACGAGGAAGAGGAAGCCGCGCCCACCAGCGAAAAACGGCTCAAGCGGGAAATTCGCGCAGAGGCTGTGCGGCGGCTGGAGGAAGCAGCCCGGACGGAATCGGATTTTTTGACTGTGGTAGACGAGTGGAACAAGCTGGACAGAAATCGGGAACGCCGGGAGCGTGACCACGAAAACCTGCGCGGGGATGTGCCGTTGGAGTTTCAGGCCGTGCCAGAGCCGAGAATTGCTCCCCTCTGGATGAATCTGCCAAGGTTCCGCCAGCTCTGTCAGGAAAATTTTCTCGACATCATCTTCTCCTGTCCCTACGAGCTGCATGAGCTGACAGCAAACCGTTTTCTCTCCAAGCTCTTCTTCACCCTCAGTGATGAACAGAAGGAGGTACTGTATTACCTGTTCGTCAAGCAATACAGCACCACAAGGCTTGCTGCCATCCGTGGGCAGTCCGACCGGAATATCCGAAAGTTGCGTATGACCATTCAGAAAAAGCTGCAAAGGCGGATGTATGAGCATCTGAGTGAAAAGCTGGAAAGGGACTACAGCATTACTCTGCGGGAGCGCGAGTTCGTAGAGGAATATGAAGCACTGCTGCAAACCATGGGCAAGGATGCCGTGATCCGCCGGGAAAACAAAACCAAACCGAGAAAAAAGAAAGCCGCCCTTGACGATGACAAGGACGGTTGATACAATAGTAATACGGTTAATATATAGTTGGATTACGAGTTGAGAGGAACAGCGCCATGAAGAATCTCTTTGAGCAGTCCCGTTCCCATTGGGTACGGTATGACCGCTATGAACTGAAAACAGCCGCAGACGGCAAGCGGTATATCACGCCGGGGAAGAATGCCAAGCCCGACATATATAATCCCTTGAAGGAAGCGCCGGGAATCGTGCTGGATGCGCTGAATGTGGGAATGCTGATGATGAACCGCAGCCCGGAGGACGAGGTGCAGAAGGCCATTCTGGAATTTGTAACCCATTACGGTCTGCTGGGCCTGATGACAGCGCTGCCCACCACGCCGTCCTTCATGGATTATGAGGCGGTCTATCTGCCGAAAAACCACTTCATCAAGGCAGAATCCATGGAAACCGAGGACTATCTGGCGCTATTCTATCCCTTTGACCAGCTGGATCTGGTCAAGAAGGGCATTGAGTCCAGATGGAGCGTGTCCGGCGACAACATGATGGTGGCGCTGACCATGACCTTTGCGAGTGAACCCATGGCGAAAACCATGAGCTTCCAGCGAGAGTATGCTGAAGCCTATGACTGGGTGGCGCAGCAGTTCAAGGACTGGGCCTTTACGCTGACCACATCTATTCTGTACTACAACGATTATGACCTGATCGATGAGGATACCCGGAATCTGTATCGCAAAGGCATGGCTGCTTTCGGCGGCATTGCGCCCAGCTATCATATTGAGCTGCTGGACAAACCGACCATCTATTGGGACTTCCATTCGCTGCTGCTGGGCATCCAGATGATGTTCAGCTTCCTGCTGGTGGACGGAGAGAAGCCCCTGCGGCTGTGCAAGCACTGCCAGAAGGTGTTCCTGAGCAGCCGCTCCAATTCCGCTTTTTGCAGTCCCCGCTGCAAGAATCAGTATAATGTCTATAAGAGCCGTGGGAAGAAAACCAGCGAAGAAGATTGAGGTGAAACGACATGGCAGACGCCAAGAAGGATAAACTGCAAATCCGCAACAGCACAGTGGATTTCCTTGTGTTCACGAAAGATGCCCATGAGGATGGCATTGAGGTACGGGTACAGGATCACGACGTTTGGCTGACCCAAAAGGCCATTGCACGGCTTTTTGATGTAGACCGGAGCGTTGTGACAAAGCATCTGAAAAATGTATATGAAAGCGGTGAATTGTCCGAAGATGCAACTTGTGCAAATTTTGCACAAGTTGCGGATAACGGAAAAACCTATCACTATAAGTTCTACTCTCTGTCCGCCATCATAGCCGTAGGCTATCGGATCAATTCCGGCAGAGCCACGCAGTTCCGCCAGTGGGCAACCAAGGTGCTGGACACCTTCACCAAGCAGGGGTATGTGCTGGACAAGAGCAGGCTCATCAATGGGCAGATTTTTGATGAGGACTACTTCGATCACCTGATTTCCGAGATTCAGGAGATTCGGGCCAGCGAACGGCGCTTCTATCAGAAAATTACGGATATTTACGCCACTGCTGTGGACTACTCTCTCGATAGCCAGACCACAAAGGATTTCTTTGCCACAGTTCAGAATAAGATGCACTATGCCGTCCATGGCGGCACAGCGGCAGAGGTCATTATGGCACGAGCCGATCACACCAAGGAACACATGGGGCTGACCTCATGGAAGAATGCTCCTGACGGCAAGATTGTCAAGGCAGATGTGTCCGTTGCAAAAAATTACTTATCCATGGATGAAATGCAGGAACTGAACGAAATCGTCACCATGTATCTGGACTATGCTACCCGGCAGGCCAGACGGCATATTCCCATGACCATGGCAGATTGGGCCTCCAAGCTGGACGCTTTTCTGCAATTCAATGATGCAGAGATTCTGCAAAATAAGGGAAAAGTCACCGCTGCCATTGCAAAAGCCTTTGCCGAAAGCGAGTTTGAGCAGTACCGCGTCATTCAGGATCATCTGTATCAGAGCGACTTTGACCGTCTGGTAGCCAGCACGGAACAAAAGAACTAAAGTGTAAAAATGCCCGTTATCGGCCACGCAACCGATAACGGGCATTTGTCATTCATATACAAGCTCGGTCAAAACGATTTCCTCCGCGCGGCTGCGGATGCTGTTCATGCGGCGTACCCATTCCATTTGATCGGCAGCTTTGAGTGCTTCGGTCACGCCTTCTTGCTTCACCATTGCAGAAACGATGATTTCCATGCGCTCGTTGCAGGCTTGGTCGATCTCGGCAAGGTGCCGATGCAGCGTTCCGTTTGTGAGCAGGTTTGTGTAGAAAATAGGGCGATGTTCTTTCAGATAGCTGCGGCGCATATGTCCATACTTGCCAATCTGGTATTCCGGTTCCTCTGGCAGCGCAAGGTTTGGAATGAGATAATCGCCCTCCTGACGGTAAGTGCCGCCCATTTCCTCAAATAGAGATTTCATAAAAATTAGCTCCTTTTTGTGTTGATTTCCAGCGGTTATACGGACTTTTCTTCTCCTTTCCTACAACTGCTGTTCCATTCACCACAAATGAGCCGCAGTCATATGTATTAGGTGGGAGAAACCACCCTTTACATATTAACTCTTGATTTTGTATGCTTTCGCTTTCGCCTTTCTGCATATCCTCTTGACTTAATCTGCAATACAAAGCGGTTATCTTGTCTGCCTGTAACATTGTTCCTCCTTTCCGACAGCAGACAAGCAAGGTATATGTACTACTAATATTATACCATGTCCCGCTGCGATTGTCATTGCCTAAATGTTAAAAAACGCCCTATTTACGGGCGTTTGCGGCGTTTTGCTCCATGTCTTTACGAATGAGCTTTTTGATTTTTTTATCTATGGTGTCCGTCGCTTTTTCACTCTGCGACGCGCAAACGATGTACGTTGTTTTGCCTATTTTATGCTCCGTCTTTGTAACGGGCGTTTGATTTTGCGACAAAAGAAAAGCCCCCTTTCTTTCGCAAACTGTTTATACAGTCTATGAATAGCGGCAAGTCCACTATTCCATTTACATATTAAAGAGGGCTTTAATCGGACGGTTGTTAGCACAACCTCACGGGAGTTTCACCCCTGCATGGTTCTCATGCAGCCCTACCCATTGCCTGCGACGCTTTGAACGCTCGGACTGTGGCTGTAAGGGAGTATCATTATGTGTTTTGCGCTGTCGTCGCCCACAAAGCCGCTACGCTTGTTTTGCGGCGCGGTGTTGATCGCTCGCCCTGAATAGGGGTCATGGCGCGCCCGCCGTATGGCTCGGCGCAAAAGGAACGTATCCGATTTGCCCTATACTGCGTCGCCGTTATCTTGCGTCGCTTTCTTTGTCAAGGAGCAGAGAGAAGTTAAGGCTTTATGACAGCGGCGGAAAGGGGGTGCACCACTGTGGTTTTGTTATATCTTGAATTCCAAGATTGCTTTAATAAGCCGTGAATGCAGACGATCGCGTATATCCTCGTCAATCCCGTAATAGGTGTTACCCCGTTCATCTCGGAGTCTGCGTGTAGCAAGAGAGGATATATACCCCTCGTAATGCTTTACAACAGCTTTTACCGCATCTGGATCGCCTTTGGTGGCGGCTATAATTACCGGGTACGGTAACAAGCCGCTTTCGTCAAAATCGCTGTTACCATTTACTTTCATCATAAGCTCGACCCTCCAAATATTTTTTTAGCAGCTCATAGGAGCTTGTCCGACGGAACTGTACTGTGCTTCTCGGAATATTCAAGTGCTGCGCTATCTGCGCGTCCGTCATGTCAAAGAAGTAGTACAGCAGTACCGCTTTGCGCTTTTCTTCCGGTAGCGTATGTAGTGCGTCGGCAAGTTGCTTTGCGGTAAAGCTCTTTCCGGCAACAAAAAAGGATTTATCAGCTTCATCAAACGCATAAGTGTCTGTCGTGTAAAGCTGTGCTTCTTCCTCCGGCGACAAGTTAGAAAAAGAAATCTCCCGTAGCTGCCTGTTTCTAACGTCGCGCCATGCGTTGCTTGCCTCGCATCTTAACACCTTTTTGCAAAATCCGTTAAAAGCACAACGTACTTCAAACTGGGTGCGATAAGGTTCGTTCAAGGTATTCACCTCCTTTCGCAACCGCGAAAGCGGGTGATAGGTGTATTTCCCCTTTCACTACCCACACCACTCAAAAAGCGGATTTTGCCAACTCCAAGCGATGATTTCCCCAAAAAATATGAAAGATTATGTTAAGAGGTATCCGCACACCATACATGCTGCTAATTTTGTGGGAGCAAAGGGGCAGGAAGCACGGTGGGGAACGGCAACACGCAGCAAGGAGTTTCTGCACATGACAAAAGGCACCCATACGGACATGAAAGCCCGCATGGGTGCCTTGAAGCAGAGCAAAAGCGTATAAAATATAAGGGCTGCTGCTGGACGGTACGATAACCAAAAGCAAAAAGGTGACAATCTTAAGAACGCGGAAAAGTTGCTGCAAAACATAAACGTTGCAGCGGATTTCCAAAATTAAAATTGTCGTTTGTAGAAATGTATTTTTCCCGCGGTATCGTGCCGCGTTAGATACACCTCCTGTCGAAATATACTCGCATATAAAAGTTCATCCTTGTTTGTTAGATAAGGTTTAGGCAATTGTACTTTTGTGCAGGAAAATGGAGGGCAAGGGACGATCCTTACCCACCGTTACTTTTTTCTCATGGATTGGTGCTCGCAAAATCTTTCAGATTAACGAATTGAGGATCATAATCTACTGTGCTACTTTCCATGCCTTTGCGTTCTGGCGAATATTCCAGTATTTCTGATAAATTCCCTCCTGTAAAACAAGCTCGTCATGCTTTCCACGCTGAACAAGTTTCCCGTTGTCGATGACTAAAATCTGCTCTGCGTCCCGAATGGTAGACAGGCGGTGTGCAATTACAATCAGTGTCTTATCTTTTACTAAAGTGCTGATTGCCTGCTGCAAATACACTTCATTTTCGGGATCAACGCTTGCGGTGGCCTCGTCCAAAAGGACGACAGGGGCATTTTTCAGCATGGCGCGGGCAATGGATATTCTCTGTTTTTCACCGCCGGACAGAGTAGAACCGCCCTCTCCAATCATGGTATTGTAGCCCTCTGGTAATAAGGAAATAAAATCATGGCAGCGTGCCTTTTTAGCTGCTTCTACAACCTGCTCATGGCTTGCTTCCGGGCAACCAAACTTAATATTGTTTTCAATGGTATCTTTGAATAAATAGACATTTTGAAATACCATGCTCATATTTTTCAAAAGGCTGTCAGATGTAAATTCCCGAACATCTTTGCCACCTATGGTAATGCTACCGCCTTGAATATCCCAAAAGCGGGAGATCAGACGGGTAATCGTTGTCTTTCCACCGCCGGAGGGCTATACTTTAGTAGGACGATAAATAATGCGTTTCTAAATTGAAAATAGGCTATCAAAATCGGTCTTGGAACTTCAAAAAAATATTTTGATTTTCTTGAAAAACAGTTCCGCTTTGTACCCCTATTTTCTCCTATTAGCAGAGGGAGTAATCCCTGTAATGCTAAATCGGATTACATAAGGAAAGGAGGATAAGAGAATGTCAAGGAGTTCAAAGATTACAGCACTCTATGAGCGTTTGTCGAGAGATGATGACCTTAATGGTGAGTCAAATTCAATCACCAATCAAAAGCAATACTTGGAAGATTACGCCCGAAGAAATGGTTTTACGAATATCCGTCATTTTACTGACGATGGTTTTTCGGGTGTAAATTTCAATCGTCCGAGTTTTCAGGAGTTGATTAAGGAAGTAGAAGCAGGAAATGTCGCAACGATTATTGTTAAGGATATGAGCCGATTAGGGCGAAACTATCTGCAAGTCGGTTTTTATACGGAAGTTCTGTTCCCACAGAAAGATGTCCGTTTCCTTGCGATAAATAACAGTATCGACAGCAATAATGCTTCTGACAATGACTTTGCCCCATTTTTGAATATAATGAACGAATGGTACGCAAAAGACACAAGCAATAAAATCAAGGCTGTGTTTGACGCCCGTATGAAAGACGGAAAGCGTTGTAGCGGTTCAATTCCCTATGAATATAACCGATTAGCAACCGACAAACAAACGCTTGTCGTTGACCCTGTGGCTTCTGCGGTGGTAAAGCGTATCTTTTTGCTTGCCAACGAGGGCAAAAGTCCGAGAGCAATCGCTGAATTGCTTACCGAAGAAAAGGTTTTAATTCCGGCTGCACACGCAAAGGAATATCACCCCGAACAGTATAACGGAACAAAGTTTTCAGACCCGTATCTTTGGGGAATGTCAACCATAAGAGCGATTTTAAGCAGACAGGAATATCTCGGTCATACTGTTTTGCGTAAATCGGTCAGCACCAATTTCAAACTGCACAAAAGAAAGAATACCGATGAAGATGAACAGTATGTATTTTATAATACGCACGAGCCTATCATCTCGCAGGAACTTTGGGACAGCGTTCAGAAGCGAAAGAAACGAGCGAACAGGACAGCGGCAAGAGGAACGCATAGCAACCGTTTAAGCGGTTATCTGTACTGTGCGGATTGTGGCAGAAGAATGACCCTGCAAACGCATTACAGTAAAAAAGACCGTTCGGTGCAGTATTCTTACCGTTGCGGCGGATATGCAAGCAAAGTAAACTCCTGCTCTGCCCATTCAATTAGTGCTGATAATGTTGAAGCCTTGATATTATCGGCTGTCAAACGATTATCAAGATTTGTTCTGAATGACGAAGAAGCCTTTGCAAAGGAACTTCAAGCACTTTGGAATGAAAAGCAGACAGAAAAGCCAAAGCACAATAAATCGGAATTGCACCGTTTTCAGAAGCGATACGATGAATTGTCTAAACTTATTCGTGGCTTGTATGAAAATCTTGTTTCGGGATTACTGCCCGAAAGACAGTATAAGCAACTGATGAAGCAGTACGATGACGAACAGGCTGAGCTGGAAACGAAGATTGAGGAAATGGAAAAGGAACTTACCGAAGAAAAAGTAAATGCTGTTGATATTAAGCATTTCATTTCTTTAATTCGCAAGTGCAAAGAGCCGACAGAAATTTCCGATTTGATGTTTGCTGAACTCATTGACAAGATTGTGGTTTATGAAGCAGAGGGTGTGGGAAAAGCAAGGACACAAAAGGTTGATATTTACTTCAACTATGTCGGGCAGGTCGATATTGCCTATACAGAAGAAGAACTTGCTGAAATAAAGGCACAGGAAGAACAGATTGAGATGGAACGCTTGGCAAAACAGCGTGAGCGTGAAAAAGCCTATCGAGAGAAGCGAAAGGCGAAAAAACTCGCTGAAAACGGTGGAGAAATCGTCAAGACAAAGATATGTCCTCACTGTCAAAAAGAGTTTGTGCCTACAAGTAACCGACAGATATTCTGTTCAAAAGATTGTTGCTATCAGGCAAGGCAGGACAAGACAAAAGCCGACAGAGAAGCTGAAAAAGGAAATCATTATTATCGTCAGCGTGTCTGTGCTGTGTGTGGCAGTACCTACTGGCCTACACACAGTCAGCAGAAATTCTGTTCCGAAGAATGTCAAAAGATAAACCATAACGAGAAGTCTTTGGAATTTTATCACAAGAAGCAGAAGGAGAAATCAGAATGCAAAGATTTATTACAGACGAAAGAACTGGTATCCAGTACGAACTCATCGGAGATTATTACTATCCCTGCTTGACGATAGAAAACGAAGAACCGCCTACGCTCACAAAATACGGAAGAATGAGGGAAAGATATTTGAGGGAGCATAGGAAAGTCTTATATTGCAATCTGCTTACAAGCGGAAAGTTATATGAACACCTTGCTGAAATTGATACTTCGGCGTGTAATATGGCGGAGTATCTGATAAAGGAAATGGCAAGAAAACAAGGTGTGACGGAACAACTGAAAGCGGAGGATATGATGAGATGGGTCAGATTGATGAATAATATCCGAGCCTGTGCAGATGAGATTGTATTGAACGATATTGTGTATTCCTAATAGCATACCAGCCGAAAAGGAACTGCTGTCTTTACTGATGGCAGTTTTCTTTTTCGGGAAGTATTCAAGAAGTCATTAAGTCGTGAGTGTAATGGAAGTGGTTAAATTGAAAGTTCATAAAGATGGTATGATGTGTTAAAATGAGAGTGATGAATTGTAATTTTCCGCATTGAATATTAAGAGACTTGTAGGTGTAAGCCTTTTGCTGTTTTATTATATTCTTTCAAAAAATGAAAGCTAATCTTTGAATAAATATTTTTTGAATTTAAGTGACGCTTGACACATTTTTCCCGTTTATTAGGGTGAAAGGCCTTAATACAAGGGAAAGGAGGAGAAGCCTATGGATGATAAGCAGATATTAGATTTATATTGGGAGCGCTCCGAAGCTGCTATATCCGAAACTTCAAAAAAATACGGAAAGTATTGCAGATACATAGCCTTTCTTAATTCTTTCTCTTTATTGGTTCAATCCTTTGATTTGGATTGCGTATTATTTCCTTTGTAAAGATATTGAGTTGGCATGTGACGAATACGCTATCAAGGATATGAGTGATTCTCAGCGCGCTGCGTATTCGCAGACGTTGCTCTCCTGCACTGCAAACCAGCGTATTTTTGCGGCCTGCCCGCTGGCCTTCGACAGTAAGAATGTGAAAACACGAATCCGTGCTGTACTTTCTTATCGAAAGCCTCATACTTGGATCATAACCGTGACCGCGATACTTGTTTTGGCAGTTGTCGCCTGCTTTATGACAAACCCGAGACAACCAAAAGAAAGTACTGCTCAGGGTAGCAACTATATTGATCTAAATCAGCCTCCAACATTGGACGTGATTCAAAATGGACAAACTATTTCGGATAGAAGTAGTAGCGAAGATCGGCAACGTGAAGTAGAGCTTGAGAGCGCTTTGTTGGGAGAAGCGATAAAGAAGCAAGAGTCTCTTACTCAAATTCAAACAACTGATTTTTACAGATGAAAAGTCCTACGTTATCTATAGGATTGACGTTAATTTAACTGTCGATGTGGTTACATGGAAGGAGGGAAAATTCATGAAAATCATTTGAGGAAGCACATGGCCTGTCTGTTCAACGGATTCTGGCTCATGTGCTGAACCAAGAAGACATCAGACAAAAATCAGTTAAAAAGGAGCGTAGTGCTTTCGACATCAGGGATGGTTATGAATCAACGCCGTCCCATACAATGACCAGTTACTCGTATACGGGGAGCAATTATCATGCGGGTAATTATCATTATATCCGCTATGAACGGCATTGCGTCCAGTGTGGACATTCCACTGGCTATTGGGATCATTACAGCTGCCCCGGTAATGGGCATTGCATCCTGCCCCAGTCTGTTTTCCCGGTTTTGACAGATAAGTAAGTGACAGCTGAGCAGCGGCATGGGTGAATATTTCTCCCATGCCGCTGCTTGCATTATTGGAGTGCAGTTAAATGATTGTTTTCTTTTACGAAAAGGTGCGCTTAAAGCGCGGCGCTTGGCAGACGGTGAGTATTGTATTGCTGATAGCTTTCCTTTGTGCATTTTTTACTCTCTTTGATGGCTTCATTTGCCAGAAAGAACAGGATATGGAGAGCGCCTACGCAGTGATTCCCGTAACTGTCGTCGTATCCAATCTTACCGGCACGAAAACCGATGACCTGAAAATTACAGACTATATTATCAACTACTTTCTCTCTGACAAATATGCTTATGGCGGGGAGCTTCAGGAAAAAGCATTTTCCTCCTATGTGAAGGATGTTTGCCTGAAAGCATCTGTCTATTACAGCCAAGGGACGGGTTTTTCGAGTCGGCAAAAGCTGATTGGCATTACTTCTGTTGATGCCGCATCGGAATTGGCACCCGTTTCAGGAAATTCGATTACTTATTTTGAAGGATACGACGAATCAATTTTTACCTCAAATAAAGCAGCGTGTCTTGTTTCGACCGCAGCGGCAGAAGAACTGTCGCAAGATACTGATAATAATGGTAATGTCATATTGACGGTTCAGATGTCGCCTGCTGCGACCGGTGAAGCGGCCACACAGATTTCGCTCGAAATTGCTGGGACGTATTCGTCGGAATCTCAAACGATCTATTGTCCATTCAGCTGCGTTGCCGCAGTACAAACAGAGCTGGATGGGAAGATTACGGGGGATAGCTTGAGCGCCACAGTGCGCGATAATCATGAGCTGGACGAATTCCGGAAAATACTGATGCGTCACTTCGCAAATGTGGACCCATCCGGGCATCAAGAAGAAATCAATAATTCTCCAGCTCTCCGATATCAGCAATTTGCCATAACAGTTCATGACGAAACACTCCGCGAAACTCTGAATGCTTTGAATCGAAATTTGCAAACACTGTATCGACTAAAACCAATTTTTGCCTGCACAGAGGTCATGATTGGCACCGCCGCAGGTTTTTTCTATATTCATATCCGAAGGCGGGAATTTGCCATTGCACGATCTCTTGGTACAAAACGCATTGAAACGGTCATTATGGTATTCGTCGAGATATGTCTGATGTTTTTGGTTGGCGCAGCTATTGGAACAATTCTCATTCTGTTTGTCCAAGAGACTGCCACCCAATATGTCATGGCCGCAGCACTCTTTTTTGCTATGAATGTCGGGGCAATTACAGCTTGCTTGATGGCAACTGGAAAAAGCGGAATCCGATTACTACGGGAGGTTGAGTAGCATGTCCGTATTATCTGTGCAAAGTGTTTCTTATTCATACAAAACAAAATACCAAACTGTTCAGGCTGTAAAAGACGTCTCGTGTGATTTGAGTGCTGGAACTCTTTATGCGTTAGTCGGCAAAAGTGGAAGTGGGAAGACAACACTGCTTTCATTACTGGCAGGACTGGATACGCCGCAGAGCGGAGACATAATGGTCAACGGCCAGAGTTTGCGGGAAATAGACGTGGATATCTACCGCCGCAAGCAGGCGTCTGTGATTTACCAAAGCTATAATTTGTTTCCACTTATGACTGTTTGTGAAAACGTCATGTACCCCTTAAAGCTGCTGAGGCATTCCGATGCCGATGCAAAAAAAGAGGCACAGATTGCTCTTGAAAAAGTCGGTCTGGGCGAAAGTTATTGGAAGCGACTCCCTGCCATGCTGTCAGGCGGCGAACAGCAACGAGTCGCAATTGCTAGAACATTAGCTGTTCATGCGCAAATCGTTCTTGCAGATGAACCTACGGGAAATCTGGACACAGAAAACAGCTCACAAATTATTCAACTGCTTTCTAAACTGGCGCATGAGGAAACCTGTTGCGTGGTAGTTGTCACACATGATTTGGAGGTTGCCAAAGCGGCGGATGTCGTATTCCGTATGGACAGCGGCAGAATCAAGGAGGACGCTGTATGACACCTTTGAAACAGCTTTTTCGTCAACCAGTTCGCTTGCTTGCAATTATCCTGCTGGTGGGAATGGCTTCCGCTTTTATCTGTCTGAGCGCAGGCGTATTTTCATCTGCAAAGGCAACGCTTGCGCAAATTGAAGAACGCTATGTGACAATTGGCATCCCCACAACGGAGACAGAGGGTGTGACAACAGAGTACAACGGGCTGACGCTCCATCATGAAGAAAGTATAATTAGTCAAGATATGTGGGCATATATGGATCAGCTTGCTGCTGATGGAAGGATCATAAAAGGCGCGTACCAACAAAAATATATCAGTGCATATTGCCCCTCTATTCAGACCGTTACCAGCGGAAATGAAGATGGCACATATGCCCCCAGCCTTGATACGCCATATGGTCGAGCGATTTTGGTAGTTCGTATCACGTCAGTAGATGAGATAAATCTGCCTGAGTTTGCTGAAATTGCGTCCGTATCTGTTACCGCTTCGATTGAAAACGTGATTAAACTTCATCAAGACTATGCTGTTCGCAGCACGCTATACCTTACTATAGGGTGTAACTCTCGGGAAGAATTGGACGCACTTGACATTCAGGTTGGGCGACGCTACTTGGTTTATGGATCGGAATATATAGACCGAGACCTAGAACTGCGCACGACATTAGCAGAATCGCACCGGTGTTCTGTAGAAGATATTGATTTGTCTCGTATATCATATGACTTGACGGCAGATGAAAAGAAAACCGCTTCACAAGATTTCATACCAGTAGCAAAATACTCTTCTGGTGAAAAAACGTCTATTTTGGGACAGAACATGGTTGACGCAATAGATTCCTGTGCAATGACTGTTACACACTGGCACGGACTGTACCCAGAAACACAGCCAGACTATGCAATTGACGGTTCTGAAACGGGTGTACTGCTAAACGACCAATACCTTGATGTATACATGACCCCGTTGGAAACTGGTCTGGATGTCTTTCTAAGCTCAAATGCGGGAATTGAATGGCGGAGCGCAGCCCAAGAATTAGATACGCAATATCATACTGTCAGTGTGATTGGTACAGATCTTCTGGAAAGCATGTATTGTTTCCATCAAAAGGACTCTTTCGTAACAGAAGGACGGAGTTTTGGGGCGGACGATTACAAAAATGGCTCTAATGTCTGCCTGATTTCTGAAACAACTGCCATTGCAAGCGGACTTGGTACAGGAGACTGCATTGATTTGTCGTTCTACTGGGGTCCAAATCCTCTTGCCGATTTAACAGCTCCGGAATGGAAGGTGCAGCCACAGCTTTTTTCCCAAAAGATTGGGGTTTCAGGTGATACGAAAACGTATCAGATTATAGGAATTTACCGACAGTCGGACTTATGGGATACCGCAGACTATCGCTTCCTTCCGAATACCGTCTTTGTCCCTAACGCTTCTCTGCCAGAAAATTGCTATAGTAGTCGAAATGGCGTTTTCTTTACATACGTCTTGCAGAACGGGAAGGTATCTGCGCTCCAAGATGCGCTGGAATCACATGGATATCCGGCAAACATTCTGTTTTGCTTTGATAACGGGTACACCGAAATTGCTGAAACCTTGCATGGATTCTATAGCAGTGCGCAGCAGCTTCTTTTCGCTGCCTGCACAACAGCGGGCGCGGCTCTGTTCGTATTTCTTGCACTGTTTGTAAACCGTCAACGGCGGACGCTTGGACTGATGCTCTCGCTTGGTTCCGGCAAAAGGACCGCTGTGATGTTTAGCTGGGAGATAGCCGCAATACCTATCATCCTTGCGACAATAACTGGGATCATTGTTGGAATCCTTACAATGAATGCTACGACACTAAACCTGTTTTCCTCCGTTTCAGAAGTGCTTAATACAAGTTTGAGCGGTGCAGCCACGATTGGATATAACGATATGATAACGGAAGTCGTATCAATGCCAATTGCGGTTATTGCGGCAGGTATCCTGCAACTGATTGTTTATATTGTGGCGACTTACCTACATTTGCAGCGGTTGGCGCAACGATCCCCGCTTGAGTTAGTGCGGAAAGGCTAAGTTTCAGTATTGACAAGAAAAAGCAAACTTGATTGGTTATCAATTCCAATACTTCATTAGAGAGCGCCCTGCCATGATTTTGTGCAGGGCGCTCTCTTATGAGGAAAATACCCTTGACAAATCTCTTCTCAAAAGGAGATTTTACTTGCATACGCACAGCGGAATAATTTTCCGAACCCTCAGTTTTTCACGGATGACGGATTTTCGGGGACGACCTTCGACAGACCGAGTTTCATCCAAATGGAGAACCTGGTGGAACAGGGCTTGGTAGATACCATCATCGTAAAGGATCTCAGTCGTTTTGGCAGGAATTATCTTGATGTGGGCAACTACCTTGAAATCAAATACCCGACCCTCGGCGTCAGGTTCATTGCCATTCAGGAAAATGTAGATACCCTCAAGGAAACAGGCACGGAGATGATGCCGTTCAACAACATTTTTAACGAGTGGTATGCTGCTCAAACGAGCAAGAAAATCCGCGCGGTATGGAAGAACAAGGCGGCAAACGGCAAGCGGGTCAGTTCCTCCGTCCCATTCGGCTATGTCAAGAACCCACAGGATAAAGAGGACTGGCTGGTAGACGAACCGGCAGCAGAAGTCGTGCGCAAAATCTATGCGCTCTGCCTTGACGGTCGGGGTCCGTTACAGATCGCAAAGCAGCTTGAACAGGAAAAGATACTCATCCCCTCAGCCTATTACGCTTCCCTCGGCAGAAAGGCAAGAAAGCAGTATACGAACCCATACGCATGGGATCAGGCAACCGTCGCTGGTATTCTTGCCAATCAGCAGTACACGGGCTGTACCGTGAACTTTATGACCACCACGGTCAGCTACAAGGTTCACAAAACCGTGTACAAGCCAAGGGACGAGTGGCAGATCATCCCGAACACCCAGCCTGCTATCATTGACGAGGATACT
>ERZ780013.321-NODE-321-length-17587-cov-5.07552_pt1 | contig 17587 bp, 17 predicted proteins | sample MGYA00511178_ERZ780013 | MGnify/ENA primary metagenome ERZ780013 (study PRJEB29588, sample SAMEA2149568) | human gut metagenome | biome: human gut; feature: human-associated habitat; material: faeces | place: Denmark | collected 2008/2010 ... | reverse complement strand
ATTTTATTAGCTGACCATATATCGGCTGTCCGAAGAAATTACTATTTTTGCCCATGGTTATCTATGTTTTGTCGCAAAAGCAAAGTAACCATTTAGGGCTGACTCCTGCAATAGGTGCCAGCCCTAATTTTTTAGATTCTAAAAAAGTTTAGCGGACAGTAATAATTTTTTTATCTGGAATTGCCATATTTTTTATAGATGCATTACCTTTGTAGAATAAAAATCTACAGATGCAGATGAAGAAGACAATATTATCGGTGATGTTGGCGTGTGTGGCTGTTGTGGACGCAGCGGCATGCACCTCGGCCATCATATCAGGCAGCCTGACTGCCGACGGCAGGCCAATTTTGTGGAAGCATCGCGACACGAGCGATTTGAACAATAAGGTGGAACGGATAGATGCCGCCGGAAAAATTCCTTATGTGGCGCTTTTCAACAGTTCCGACAAGGAATGCAAGGAGGCTTGGATGGGAATGAACGATGCTGGGTTTGCCATAATGAACACGGCGTCCTACAATCTGAAGAACGACACGGTCTCGGTAATGGATAAAGAGGGAGCGGTTATGGCAATTGCTTTGGGAAAATGCCGCACGGTGGATGATTTCGCATGTCTACTCGACACGTTGCCGAAGCCTCTTGGCGTGGAAGCCAATTTCGGTGTGATAGACGCCTATGGCAATGCCGCGTATTTTGAAACAGACAATTGGAGATATGCCCGTTTTGACGTGGGGGATTATCTGATCAGAACCAACTATTCAGACTCGGGAAGGAAGGGAGAAGGATATGGCTATGTGCGCCGCCTCACAGCCGAACATCTGCTTGCTCCGTATCTGGCAAGCGCGTCGGTGACTCCTGCGGTTATGACTGAGGTGCTGTCGCGCTCATATTATCACTCGTTGATAGGAAAAGATTTCGAGACGGATACTGTGGAATGGACCACAGACAATGATTTCATCCCACGCCGAATATCTTCTGCCTCGGTGGCAATACAGGGTGTCGGCACTCCTGAAAAAATTAAAGACATGGTTATGTGGACAGTGCTTGGATATCCTCCTTGCGGAGTGGTGTCGCCGGTCAGAGTCGACAGTGTGCCTTTGGATCTCCGAGCAGACCCGGCAACAGGTAATGCTCCTGCCTGCGACAAGGCAAACGAGTTGAAGAAACAGGTGTTCTCGTTTACGTATGACAACGGGAAGAATTATATCAATCTAAAAGCGTTGTTCAAACCCGACGGAACGGGAATCAGCCAGCAGTGCCGTCGTGAGAGTATGGCTGTCTATGAAAAGTATGGAATAAAACTTGGTAAATGATGAATTCTGCGATATTGACAATATTGATGCTTGTTGTGTCTAATGTGTTTATGACATTGGCATGGTATGGACATTTGCGTTTGGGAGAGCTTGGCATAACTAAGAATTGGCCGCTGTATGCCGTGATACTGTTTTCTTGGGGAATCGCCCTTGCCGAGTATGCGTTTCAGGTGCCTGCCAACCGCATCGGCTATGCCGGAAATGGCGGACCGTTCTCGTTGGTTCAGTTGAAGGTGATGCAGGAGGCAATAACGCTGGTTGTGTTTACGGTTGTCGCCACATTCGTGTTTCAAGGGCAGTCGATACGATGGAATCATATCGTGGCATTCCGGCTTCTTGTCGGAGCGGTGTATTTTTCATTCCTCGACACGTCTAAATGATAGAGTCAGAAGTCTATAAATTGTCAGCTGGTGCCTATATGCGGCAGTTGTTTCCTTTGTATTTGAAGCGGAGATGGTGGCTCTTTGTGCTTGTAGCCTTGCCGTTCCCGGTCTTGGCGTTGTGGAATCTGAATTTTCTCTACGCAGCCCTTATGGTTGAGTTTTTCGTGATTCCGATGATGCTCGGACTTGCATATTTCTATTATGCGTTGAGCGAGGAATGCGTGTCGTCGATACGCCGTTGCCGTGTAAGGATTGGCGAAGGCGGAATCGAACGTGAGTTTGTCGACGGGGAGAATGCAGTCGTTTCAGTAAAAAAAACAGGATGGGAGGCTTTCTGCAGGTGCGATGTCGCGGATGCTGGAATCAAACTGTTTCATGCCGGCAAAGCCATGGCGTTCGATTTTATCCCGTCAGGCGCATTTTCTGAAGAAAAATACTTGTTGGCAACAGCGCTGATAAATAACGCTTTGCCCAACGGGGATGAAAGTCTGCGAAAAAATGTTCAATAAATATTTGCACGTTAAATATCTTTTGCCTACCTTTGCAATCGCAAAGACGAAATGGTTCGTTGGATGAGTGGCTTAGTCAACGGTCTGCAAAACCGTGTACGGCGGTTCGATTCCGCCACGAACCTCTGAAGAGACTGCTTGATAAAGGTAGTCTCTTTTTTATTTTATATTAAAAACACAATTGAGCAATGAACGACTATTATTTGGTGCGGTTTAACATGACACCGTGTATGGAGTCAGAAACAGACATCCTGGCGGCGCTGTTGGGTGAGAAGAATTTTGAAAGTTTTGTCCCCGACGCAGAAGGATTGTCGGCATATGTGAAAAAAGAGCTGTATGACGCGGCAGCGGTGAGAGATGCCGTCGCTTCATATCCGTTTGAGGGAAAGATTGAATTTTCAGAGGAGCTTATCCCTGGTCAGGATTGGAACAGCGAGTGGGAAAAAAACTATTTCCAACCAATTGTGTTTGAGAACCGGTGTGTTGTCCATAGTTCGTTCCATCACGACTATCCGTCTGCGGAATACGACATCGTGATAGATCCAAGGATGGCTTTCGGCACAGGGCATCATGAAACGACGAGTATGATGATAGGCCGATTGCTCAACAATAACCTTGAGGGACTGTCGTTGCTCGACATGGGAACGGGAACAGGCATCCTTGCCATCCTTGCGGCTATGAGAGGCGCGGAGAAGGTGGTCGGTGTGGAGATTGATCCGGCGGCATACGAAAATGCGGTAGACAATATAAAACTCAACGATACACCGGAAGTGGAGTTGCGTCTTGGTGGCGCGGAAACGGTGACAGAGACTGGAGCGTTTGATTTTGTCATAGCAAACATCAACCGCAACATCATTCTCGACGACATCGCTGTCTACGCCCGGGCAATGAAACCTAAAGGACGGATGTTTCTAAGCGGTTTCTATGTCGACGACATAGACATGATTGTCAATGCGGCGCGCGCTTTGGGCTTGTGCCTCACGTCGGTGATTGCCAACAAGAACTGGGCCAACATCTGTTTTACACGGATTGAGGATATGAATTTCACCGAATAACACAATTATTAGGTATTGAATAGGACGTAAGCCGCCTGCGAATACTCTTTTTTAGGTATTTGCAGGCGGTTTTTATTGCCTTAAATTTGCACCTTGAAGAAGTAAACAAAGTCAACAAATGGAAGAAGAGATTGTAATCTCCGTCAAGGGGTTGTCTCAGCGCTATGGTAAAGGGCGGATTATCTATGACAATCTGTCGTTTGATGTGCCGAAAGGACGCATCTTGGGACTCCTCGGAAAGAACGGTACAGGAAAAACTACGACAATCAACATTCTGATGGGCTATCTGCGCCCGCAGAGTGGTGTGTGCAAAATCTTTGGTGAAGACATAACAAAAATGTCGGCGGCTACCCGCGAGCGCATAGCGTTGCTGCTGGAGGGGCATGTGCAGTATGCCTTTATGACTATCGGACAGATAGAGCGTTTCTATTCTCAATTTTATAAAAAGTGGAATCGTGCGGCGTATTATGAGTTGATGGAGAAACTGAAAGTCACGCCCGACCAGAAGTTGTCAAGCATGTCGTGCGGCCAGCGGTCGCAGGTGGCGTTGGGATTGATTCTTGCGCAGAATGCCGACCTTTTGGTGCTCGATGATTTTTCTTTGGGGCTTGATCCGGGTTATCGCCGTCTGTTTACCGACTATTTGCGTGAGTATGCCAAAGCGGAGAATAAGACGGTGTTTATGACATCGCACATCATCCAGGATATGGAACGGCTTGTGGACGACTGCATAATTCTTGACTATGGCAGGATATTGGTGCAGAAGCCAGTGAAGGAATTGATGGACACATTCCATCGTTATGCGTTTACGGCTGCTGATTGCAGCGCATTGGAGTCCGACAGCCGCCTCTACAGCACTTCGCGCATTCGGGAGAATTGCGAGACGTTCAGTTTCGAGACCGGTGAGGCTGTGCGGAAAATATTGGAGGAAAAAGCAATCGAGTATAAGGATTTACGACAGGAAAAATTGTCGTTGGAGGACATTTTCATAGGATTGACAGGTAAATATTAGAACTATGTTGAAGGCAATAATATATAAAGAATGGTTGAAAACACGCGGTGTGTTTTTGATAGGACTGCTTCTGTCGGTGTGTATGGCTGGATTCGAGATTCTGAGCATGAACCGGGTTGGAACAGTGAAAGGCGTAGAGCATATCTGGCAGATTATGCTGATGAAGGACAATATGTTTGTGAATCATCTGACGTTTATCCCGCTGGCGGTGGGCGTTGGTGTGGGGCTTGCCCAGATGCTGCCTGAAATGGTGCAGAAACGGTTTAAGTTGACATTGCATCTCCCGTATTCGCAAAACCGTATGGTGCTTGCCATGCTTGCTGTCGGTTTGGCTGAAATAGTGGCGGTTTCGGTTGTGACGTCGGTGATTGTTGTGGTTTACGATATGCGTATTCTTGCCCCTGAACTTGTGTCGCGGGTTGTTTTGACCATGTCGCCGTGGTTTGTGGCTGGAGTCGTTGCCTATTTTTTCACCGCAGCGGTGTGTATTGAAGGATGCCGAGTCCAGAAGGTGGCGTTGTCATTGCTTGGAGTCGGTGTCGTTTCATGGCTTTTTGCCGGCGATGCACCGGAGGCCTACAACGGCGTGCTGCTGCTGTTTGTCGTAGCCTCGCTGTCGTGTGCGTTGCTTGTTTATCGTTCGGTATATCGGTTTAAGGAGGGCCTTCAGGATTGATGATGAAAAAATTGAGTAACATATTTCTTGTTGTGGCAGCCACGTTGGTTCTGGCATGGTTTCTTCCGTGGCTTGTCGGTTTTGCCGTGCCGTCGGCATCGAAGTCGCAGGTGGTTTATTATAGCCCGGTGTCGGATAAGTTTGTCATGTCGCGTAGCGACGACGATGACGGCAAGATGAAGTATTTTGAGCTGAATGCTGACGGCTCTTTGTCGAAAGAGGTGACACGCGACGAGCGCGACCGCCTGCTTCCGCAGGTGTTCTACACCGTGCTGTCGGGCAAGGATGAGTTGCCCGACACTGTCTGCGGGCGTCAGGTGTCGATAAAAATATTTAAGGAAAACTCGTGGGTTTTTGTAAGCAGCCCGCGGGAGGTGAACCGTGTCAATGCCAGGGTTGACATGATGATGGAGTCGATGCCGGAGCGTCTGGAGCTTGAAGACGCTACGGAGGTGTTCCGATTCACGTCTGACGGAATGGAGTTTGTCGATATGGCGACAAATGCCGTCTTGTCTGAACGCAGTGCGCGATTCACGAAGATGCTTAAAGATGAGGGCTTTGCATTTCCTGCAACGGTGATGAATGCCAATGTCACATCCCGTAAGCCGTATGACGAGGGCTATCTGATGGCAGATGCCAACCATCGGCTTTATCATGTGAAAATGCAGGTGGGCAGACCTTATGTGCATCGTGTGGCAGACGCTGAAAAGATTGATGTGCGCCATGTGTTTGTCACGGAGAATGTCGACCATCGTTTCCTTGGCGTTGTCACTGATGCAGACCACAATGTGTATATGCTTGAGGCTTCGACTTATGCAATGCGGCGGATGCCGTTTAAGTGGAATCCGGAAACGGAGAAGATAGTCATGATGGCAAACGTATTCAACTGGGTTGTCAATGTCAACGATGGCGATAAGATAGAATATTGCGCGGTCGACAACAATTCAATGTCGCTGCTCAGCAATTTCAGCGAGAAGATTGCGAAGTCGCGTTATGAGAAGCTGGAGGCGTATGTTTTCCCGTTCACGCTGTCGTTCACGTCGGGCAACGACCAGCTGGTGTATCCACGCATAGCTTTTGCCGGAAGTTGGATGGTGCTGGTGTTCAATGCGGTGCTGGCGGTTGTGGCGTTTGCGGTTTGTCGCTGTTGTCGTAGAAAGGCGGTGGCGAGCGGCATTGTGACGCTGATTCTCGGTATTTATGTGTTTATTCCGATATTATTATTCACTAATTCAAAATAAAACAAACAGATGAAAAAAACGTTATTGGCATTAATGGCGACTGCAAGTATATTCTTGGCAAGTTGCGGATCTAAGGCAGACAGTGGTCAGGCGGCGGTTGCCGACGAGGCGCTGACAGTTGACAACGTGCTCGACAACGCTGAAAAATATGTTGGCGACACAATTGTTGTGGAAGGGGAGTGCTCGCATTTGTGCAAGCATGGCGGACGCAAGGCATTTCTTGTGAGCGCGAAGGACGACCGTATGCTTCGTGCGGAGGCTGCCGGAGCTTTCGGGGCATTTGAAAAGGATGCCATTCATAAGGTGCTGAGAGTGAAAGGTGTGCTTGTTGAAGACCGTATCGACGAGGCTGCGGTGAAGAAAATGGAGGCTGATTATGCCAAACTTGAGGAAGTGCACGGAGAAAATGTGGAAGTGGGCTGCGAGTCGGAAAAAGCTGCGCAGGGACAGTCGGAAATCAACACGTTTGCCGCGCGAATGAAGGACTACCGCAACAAGATAGCGGAGCGTCAGGCGAAGGAAGGCAAGGCATATTTGTCGTTTTACCACATCGATGCTGAAAGCTACGAGATTGTGAAGTCGGAGAAGAAGTAATTACAGTTGTTGAATATCAAAGGCAGGGCAGAAGCGGTTGGCGTCTGTCCTGCCTTTGTCAGTTCTTGTGGTTTTACAATTCTTTGGCATTGCCGGCAACAACAGTTAGCATCTCTGCCGATGATAGCCGGCGTTGCGCTATGTCGAGAAGGCTGGAGGCGGAAATGGAGTTGATTGTAGCCAGCTGCCGCTCGAAATAGTCTGTGCTGATGTGGTTGTTGTGGAGCGACGCGTAATAGTCGGCGATTGAGAATGGCGTGTCGAGGGTGCGTGCCAGGTCGCTTATCATAAACGACTTCAACCTTCGTAATTCATCATCTGGAATTGTGTCGTTCTGCAGTTTCTCAATCTCGGTCTTTATCTCTTTTGCCACTTGCCAAGTGTGGGAAGTGTCGCATTGGCAGCTGATTGAAATAAAAGAATTGTTGCGATAGCCCAGCAGCGATGCCGAGATGCCGTAGGTGTATCCTTTGTCTTCGCGAATGTTGGTCATCAGCCGGCTGCCGAAATATCCGCCGAGTGCTGTAACCAGAATGCGTAGAGGGATGTAGTCGGCGTCGGAGCGAAGCACGGTTGGCATGCCCATCCTTACGGCAGACTGCAGAGCGTCGGGTTTGTCGACGACAACGGTGTCGGGTTTGAATTTGATTGACGGGCTGTCGGTTGCGCTTTGCTGTGGGACGCCTGTGACGGGCGTTTTGCCGAAGCAGTTGTTGACCACATCAAACATTTGTCCTTCCACTTTCCCGGACAGGATGACAGACATGTTTTGCGGGGCAAACCATTGCTTGTGGAATTTAGATAGCTCTTCAGTCGTGATGCTTTCGATGTCATTTTCTGAGACAACCTTTCCGAGGTTGGAGCCTTCACCGAAATGCAGCCGAGCGAACGTCTCCATAGCGAGGAATGCCACTTTCTGCCGGTTGATGCGCAGGCGGTTGGCGGCAAGCGATTTCAGGTTGCTGAGTTCTTGCTCCGGAAACGACGGGTTCATCACAATGTCGGCAAGAATGGGCACCACTTTCTCAAAGTTGCGGTTCAGCGAATAGAGCGACAGCGTGGCATTGTGTGACGAAGCGTCGCATCCGAGCCATGCGCCGTGGTAGTCGAGAGCCTCGGCAATCTCCTGCGCGTTGAGACTTGTTGTGCCTTCGCGGAGTATTGCCGAACGCATTTCGCTTACGGTTTGATTTCTGCCGTCGCATCTGCCTCCTTCAAAAATGATGTCAAGCCTCGACACCGGCTGGTCGCCGATGCTTATTGATCTCATATCGATGCCGTTGTCGAGTGTTGTAGACTGAGGCTTGAAAATCTGTATGTTTGACAGTTCCTTTATTTCTGGGCGTTGCATCATTGTTGCAAATTGCTGCTTTCAAGAAATTTGTTTGCACGCTCGAGGTCTGCGGGCGTGTCGATTCCGATAGTTTCGTGTTCGGTCAGTCCGACTTTGATTTTATATCCGTTCTGCAGCCAGCGCAGTTGTTCAAGCGACTCTGCGATTTCAAGTGACGACTGAGGCAGACGGGTGATTTCCTCAAGCACTGACGCACGATAGGCATACATGCCTACATGCATAAGAAACGGGAACGATTCAGCCCATTCCCCTGTTTCTTTGTTGCGGATGTATGGTATGACCGAACGTGAGAAGTAGAGCGCATAGTTGCGGTTGTCGAGGACCAGTTTCGGTTTTGTCCAGTCGCTTAGCGCATCGAAGCCTTTCTCTTTGTCAAACTTACGTGCGAGGGTGGCAATTTGAGTGTCATCGTCGTTGAAGCATTGCATTATTTCCTCAATCTGCTGCTCGTGGATAAACGGCTCGTCGCCTTGTATGTTTATTATCACATCGGCAGTCGAGCCGCAGTTGTGGTAGGCTTCGAAGCAACGGTCTGTGCCGCTCCGGTGGCTTTCGCTTGTCATTACGACACGTCCGCCGAAGCGTTCCACCTCTTTGAGAATCCTGCTGTCGTCGGTTGCAACGACGGCGTCTCCGAGCACTTTGGCCACTTGCCGCCACACGCGTTCTATCATTGTCATTCCGCCTATCTTAGCCAGTGGTTTCCCAGGAAAACGCGATGAGCCGTAGCGGGCGGGAATTATGCCTATAAAAGAAATTTTCTTGTCCATTTTTTGTTAAAGTTTTTCACATTCGTCAAGCCACAGACGTGATGTGGCATCGCTTGGCATCCGCCAGTCGCCACGCGGCGACAGCGACAATCCGATTTTCGGGCCGTCGGGCAGACAAGAGCGTTTGAATTGCTGGTTGAAGAAACGGCGGCAGAATGTTGTCAGCCATTTCTTGATGGTGGCATTGTCAAATTCTCCGTCAAAGGCGATTTGCGCGAGCGCAAAAATCTTCTTCGGAGAGAATCCGTGACGGAGCAAATTGTAAAGGAAGAAGTCGTGCAGTTCGTATGGACCGACGATGTCTTCAGTCTTTTGCTTTATATTGCCATTTTTGTCGGCTGGAATCAGTTCCGGGCTGATAGGGGTGTCGACGATGTCGAGCAATGTGGTTTTTGCCGTTTCGTCGTCAAGGCGGTTGGCAATCCACGCCACAAGATGTTTTACCAGCGTTTTGGGCACGCTTGCGTTGACTCCGTACATCGACATGTGGTCGCCGTTGTAGGTGGCCCATCCGAGAGCAAGCTCCGACAGGTCGCCTGTTCCGATTACCATTCCATTGCGTTGGTTGGCAATGTCCATAAGCAGTTGGGTGCGTTCACGGGCCTGAGAGTTCTCATAAGTCACGTCGTGCACGTTTATGTCGTGGCCGATGTCATTGAAGTGCTGGATGCAGGAATCTTTGATTGAAATCTCGCGGATGGTCACGCCGAGCGACTTCATAAGGCACAGGGCATTGGTATAAGTCCTGTCGGTGGTGCCGAATCCAGGCATTGTGACGCCGATAATGTTTTTGCGGTCTTTGTGGAGCTTGTCAAATGTGTTTACTGCCACGAGAAGCGCAAGAGTGGAGTCAAGACCTCCGGAGATGCCTATTACGGCTGTTTCCGCATGCGTGTGGGCAAACCGTTGTGCCAATCCGGTGGATTGGATGGCGAAAATCTCTTCGCAGTAAGAATTGAGTTTGGAGCCTGACGGCACAAACGGGAGAGGGTTGACTGTTCTTGTCAGATTGAGTGCTGACGGAGTCTGCGGCAAAGCGTCTATCGTGACGGCTTGCCGAGAGTGCAGCCCGCGGCTCTCGGCAAACGTGGTGTTGACGCGGCGGTCGTTTCGGATACTCTCGACGTCGATTTCGCCTACGGTCATCCGTCTGTCCATGGCGAAGCGCTCTCCTTCGGCGATTATTGAGCCGTTGTCGCAGATTATTGAAGTGCCGGCGAAAACAACGTCGGTCGTTGACTCGCCGAATCCGCAGGAAGAGAATACGTATCCGGCGATGCATCTTGCCGACTGTTGCTTTACAAGATTCCTCAGATAGGAATGCTTGCCGACGCAGTCGTTGTCGGCCGACATGTTGAACACGATTTCAGCGCCTTCGAGCGATAAGAATGAACTTGGGGGAATCGTTGACCAAAGGTCCTCGCAGATTTCTACGCCAAAAGTTGTGTTGCCGGTGGCAAACAGCATGTCGCGCTGCATTGGCACGCGTTGTCCGCAGATTGAAGTCACGCATTCTGGGGTTTGCAAGGCTGATGCAAACCAGCGTTTTTCGTAAAATTCCTTATAGTTGGGAAGGAATGTCTTAGGGACGACTCCAAGAATTTTGCCTGATTGGAACACCACGGCGGCGTTTATGAGAGAGCCGTTGTGTGGGTGCGGGATTCCAACGATCGAAATCACAGGAAGCGATTGTGTTTCCGCAACCAGCCATTCAAGCGATTTCTCTGCCTCTTCGAGCAGGACGCTTTGTGCGAACAAGTCGCCGCATGTATATCCGGTGATGCTCAACTCTGGGAATATGATGATTTCCACATTCTGATTTGCGGCGTCGGCAATCATTTCTGCCATCTGCCAGGCATTGTGCCTGCAGTCTGCCACCTTCACTGTGGGAACGGCGGAGGCAACTTTGACAAATCCGTATTCCATAGTTATTTCGAAATTTTTTCAGTGCGGTTTATGATGCTTTTCTCAATGAAGAAGCGGGGGCGCTTCTTCACTTCAACGTAAATCTTGCCGATATATTCACCGATAATGCCAAGCGAGATGAGTATAAGCGAGCCGATGAACCAAAGCGACAACATCAGCGATGTCCAGCCTTTGATGGTGTGTCCGGCTGTGTATGCCAGAAGCGTGTAGAGCGACACTGCGATGGTGGCGAGAAGCATTATTATGCCAACGGAGAAAATCAGCCGGATGGGGCGGATGGAGAACGACGTGATGCCGTTGACGGCAAAACTCAACATCTTCTTCAACGGATATTTCGATTCTCCGGCCATGCGCGCCTTCCTGTCGTAGGTCACGGTGTCGGTGGTGAAGCCGATAAGGGGCACGATGCCGCGGATGAAGAGGTTGCGCTCGGGAAACTCAAGCAGTTTCTCCGCTGCCCGACGGCTCATCAGACGGTAGTCGGCGTGGTTGTAGATGGTCTTTGTCCCAAGTGCGTTCATCAGCTTGTAGAACATCAGGGCGGAGTTCTTCTTGAAGAAGGTGTCGGTTGCACGCGAGTCGCGCACACCGTATACTATGTCGGTGCCTGAAAGATATTTGTCTACCATCTGCTCGATGACGTTGATGTCGTCCTGAAGGTCGGCGTCAATTGAAATTGTCACATCGCAAAACTCAACGGCGGCGGTCAGACCGGCAATCAAGGCATTTTGATGGCCTACGTTGCCGGCGAGTTTCACCCCGCAAACAACGCTTGTTTCTGCGGCATGTTTTGAAATGATGTCCCATGTGGCGTCGCGGCTTCCGTCGTCGACTAAAATCATGCAGCTTGAATCTGCAACCTTGTTCTTGTCGACAAGTCCTGAGATGACAGCCGATAGTTGCTGGATTGTGGTTTCCAGCATTTCCTGTTCGTTGTAGCAAGGCACTACTATGCCTAAAACTGGTGTTGCCATATCGTTTGATTTAGTTGTATACAAAAGTAACAAAATTATTGGATATAATAGTGTGTGGCGGCATAATTGAACTTGCCGCAGACATCTTTTTGCGGAAATGTTACAAGGCTGTTATATTTTGTTGCGATAATGTTGCTTTCTTTGCACACAAAGAAGATTTAGAAACTTTATTGATTGGAATTGAAAATAGGTGTAAGTTTTTATACGATACTATGTCTTTATAACCAACAGAATATCTGAAAAATACAAAGGCGGCTTCGAGAGAAGCCGCCTTGTTTATTTGTTGGAGTTCATCAGTTCAAACATTTTGTCGCGGTCGGTAATGCGTATCTCTGAGTTGTCAAAGTCGAGGTAACCTTTTTCCTTGAGTTCGCTGAGCGTGTTTATAAACGAACTGCGCTGTATGCCGAGCATTGTGTACATGTCCTTGTGCTTGCTGTGGATTACGATGTCGGTGGCGTTGCGGTATGTGAGCGACGTAATCCAGAATGCCAGACGTTCGGCGATGCTTCCCGACGTCAGCGACAAAACGGCTTCCATAGGTGTCTGCGAGTTGCGCGACAGATAGTTGAGCATGTTGAACAGGAAAACGGAGTCTGACTTTATTATCTTCAGATAGTCGGACTTTTCAATCTGGAGGATTCCGGCTTCCGGCTCTGCATATACATTGTATGGATAGGCTGTGGTTTTGCCGAACAAGTATTCCGCACCAATAACGTTTGGTCCGGATATGGTCTCGAGCACACGGATGCGACGGTTCATGTTGAATATCTCAATCCTGGCTTTTCCGGATATGAGAAATCGTAGTTGCTGACAACTGTCGTTTGCGGATATGAATTTCTCGTTATTCAGATATTTCAAGAAGTTGAATCGTATCTTCTCAATCAATTCTGAAATTTTCGTATGGCTAACACCTTGAAATAAAGGTAAATCCATTAAGACTTCATACATGCTGCTCATAGTTTGTCCTTTTCGGTTTCTAATAGTGCAAATATATGGATTTTTTTAAATTAACTTAATCCCGATAGTGTGAAAACAAGTTGTCAAAAGCGGTAATATAGGTTAATAATGCTTAATCGGAAAAAAATAGTTATCTTTGTCTTGTTCCTGGCAGATGGCATGATTCTATTTATGCCTTGGAATCGGGTGAAAGTCCCGGACAGTGCTCGCTGCCGTAACCCCAATTTGATAAACTGGGTTTCTTGCCACTGGAATGGTGATTCTGGGAAGGTTTGAACGCATAAGCCAGAGGGGAAGTCGGAATACGGTGACAGGAACGATGGCTTTTAATAACCTGCGAGTTTCTTCTGCTTGATTGTGGAAGTTTCGGGTTGAAAAGATTTGGAAAATGAGAAGAATATTGTTTACATTGCTGGCTTTGTCCTGCTGCTTTGGTGGTGTGCTGGCTGAAAAAATAGAAAGAGACACATTGCATGTGGAAATGCATGCGGTGAGTGTCGTCGCGGTGCGTGAGCGCACAATTGTCAAGCCGCAGGTGCTGACAGACTCTGTGCTGCAGCGCCTCAACAGTCAGTCGGTAGCTGACGCACTGCGCTATTTCACTGGAGTCCAGGTGAAGGATTACGGAGGAATAGGTGGTATAAAGACCGTAAACATCCGCAGCATGGGCACAAACCATGTGGGCGTGTTCTACAATGGCGTTCAACTTGGCAACGCTCAGAATGGTCAGGTCGACTTGGGTCGTTATTCGCTCGACAATGTGGAGTCGATTTCTCTTTACAACGGGCAGAAAAGCGACATCTTTCAAACGGCGAAGGACTTCAGTGCATCAAGTGCCATATATGTCACAACCAGACGCCCGCGATTTACCGGCGGAAAACGCTACAATGTGGTTGCGCAGATGCGCACCGGCAGTTTCGGGTTGGCAAACCCTTCGCTTCTTTGGGAACAGAAGCTTGGCGGCAGCACATATCTGTCGGCAAGTGCGGAGTATACGAATGCCAACGGACGTTACAAATTCCGCTATAAGAGAATGAATCTTGACGGGTCGGTGGCTTACGACACTACCGCTGTGCGTCGCAACGGCGATGTGGAGTCGCTGCGTACGGAGTTGGGCCTTTATGGATTTCTGCCAAAAGGAAAATGGAATGTCAACGGGTATTTTTACACGTCCGACCGCGGCATTCCCGGGGCGATTGTCAACAATGTGTTCCGGCACGGAGAGCGGCAGGGCGACAAGTCGGCATTCGGGCAGGGCGCATTGCAGACGCGTATAGCGCCGTTCTACTCCTTGAAGGTGACGGGAAAATTTGCGTGGGATTATTCTAATTTCTTGCGTGACGACCCGAAGGAGCTTTACATAAACAATCATTATTATCAGCAAGAGGCATATCTTTCGTTGGCTAACTTGTTCACGCTTACTGACTGGTGGCGGATGTCGGTGGCAGTGGATGTTCAGATGAATAAAATGAACGCTGATTTGCAGGATTTTGCATATCCTAAACGTTGGACGGAGCTGGCCTCGGTGGCGTCATCGGTTGATTTCGAGAAGGTCAGCGTGCAGGCGAGCCTGCTGGGCACATTCATTCAGGAGTCGACGCGTTCGCGCAAACTGTATACGGCATCGCCCGATAAGAGGGAGTTGTCGCCGGCTGTTTTTTTCAGTTATACGCCAATGTCTGAATCCGATTTTGTGATAACGGGATTTTTCAAGCGCATTTTCAGGATGCCTACGTTCAACGACTTATACTACACCGAAATAGGCAATGCCAACTTGAAGCCGGAGCGCACATGGCAATATGATTTGGGTGTGGCTTACGGATTGCAGTTTGGAGGCGGATTTCTCAAGAGTCTTAAATTCAGGGCTGACGGCTACTATAATACGGTTACTGACAAAATCATAGCCTACCCGACAGGGCAACAGTTCCGCTGGACTATGCTGAATCTTGGAAAGGTGAGAATTGGTGGCGTGGAGTCGGCGTTGGTGCTTGACGCGGCTGTGCGTAAGGTTGCGGTCGGACTCAATCTGCAATATACGTTTCAGAAAGCCTATGACTGCACCGACAAGGAGGATTCGTTCTATGGCGACCAGATTCCATACACGCCGCGCCACAGTGGCTCGGTGGCGTGTCGCCTCGATTGGAATGGATGGCAGCTGAACTATAGCTTTATCTATACTGGAGAACGCTACAACGAGCAGGAAAACTCCCGCTACAATTATGAGCAACCGTGGTATACCCACGACATGTCGCTGGCGCGTGAGTTTGTCTTTGGCAAAACGCGTTTGAAACTGACGGGCGAGTTAAATAACATTTTCAATCAGGCGTATGAGGTAATCCACAATTACCCAATGCCTGGCCGCAACTTTAAATTGTCGGCGCGTTTTTCAATGTGATTGTTATGAATTGGAGATTTTACATATTGTCGTTGTCGATTGTGGCGGTGCTGTTTGCCGCCTGCCGCACGGATGAGGTGCTTGTTGATATGGAGAAGATTCATGTCGCAGAGCCGGAGTATACCGACGTTGAGGGGTTTTACTTGCTCAATGAGGGCAATATGGGCAGCAACAAGTCTACTCTCGATTATTTTGACTACGGAGAGGGAACGTATTACAAAAATATATATTCTGAGAGAAACCCGTCGGTGGTTAAAGAATTGGGCGATGTGGGAAATGACTTGCTGATATATGGAAGCAAGCTGTATGCGGTGATCAACTGCTCGCATAAGGTGGAGGTGATGGACGCTTCGACGGCTGTCAGGTGTGCAAAGATAGACGTCCCCAACTGCCGTTATGCCGTCGGCGACAAGGGATATGTGTATGTGAGCAGTTATGTCGCTCCTGTGCAAGAGGATATCAATGCGCCGAAGGGTGCTTTCTTTAAGGTCGACACGCTGTCGATGCAGATTGTCGGCAGTGTGGAGGTGGGCTATCAGCCTGAAGAGATGACCGTGGTGGGCGACCGCCTGTATGTGGCGAATTCGGGAGGCTACAGAAAGCCGAATTATGACAACACCATATCTGTTATCGACTTGCCGACGTTTCAGTTGTGTGACGTGATTGTGCTCGATGGCACGGCCAACTTCCATCGTCTTGTGCACGACAGCAAGGGGCGCTTGTGGGTGAGCTCGCGCGGAAATTATTATGGCGATTTAAACTCTGACTTTTTTGTGGTCGATCCACGGAGCAAGACTATTGTGAAGGATTTGAAGATTCCGGTTTCCAACGTGTGGGTTGACGATAATGTGGCATATGTTATAAGCACGGAATGGAGCTATGTTACGGGGGAGAATCGGGTGACGTATGCCAAGATAGACATGGCTACGATGGAAGTGCTCGACAGAAATTTCATCAAGGATGGTACGGATGCGTCCATAAAACATCCATACGGCATCGCTGTGAATCCTGTTACTAAAGATATATATGTGACCGACGCCAAGTCTTATGTGGTGTCGGGCACGGTCTACTGTTTCAGTAAAGATGGTGTGTTGAAGTGGAAACAGACTGCTGGTCAGATTCCCGCACATTTCGCTTTTAAAGGAAAAATAAAACAATAAAGATATGAGAAAACAAATGATTGCGCTCGCAGCGCTGTGTCCATTGACGGTTTTTGCTGTCAGTCCGGTTCATAATAGAGTTATAGATTATGTGCCCGCTCCGGGACAGTTTGTAAACGAGCTGCCTGAATGGGAAGACGGCGACGACTCTGAGGCTATGGCTGCCAAGGCGTTGCAATATATGACCGAAGAGGGTTATTATATATCTCTTGGAGCGTGGGGCGGATATGTTACGGTGGGCTTTGAACGGACTATCGTCAATGTGCCGGGAAAACGCGACATCTACATCGAAGGCAATGCGTTTCAGTCTTCGCAGTCGTCGACAAAAGGAGGCAACAGTGAGCCGGGAGTCGTGATGGTGGCATACGACATCAACCACAACGGGATTCCGGATGGAAATGAGTGGTTTGAGATTGCCGGAAGTGAATATTCGAAATCAATCCACAATTATGAGGTCTCATATATTCGCCCGGCTTCTGACAAGGAAGATATTATGTGGATGGACAATCAGGGAAACAGCGGATTTGTAAACAGAATACCGTTCCACACACAGCCATATTGGCCGCAGTGGCTCAGTGGCAGGTCGAAACTTACGTTCCAGGGGTGTCGTTTGCCTGACAATAGTGTGAACGAGGGCACGGCTGACGATCCGTACATTGTGCTTAAAGCTTTTGACTATGGCTATGCCGACAACTATCCTAATTTCTCTGATAAAGACGGACTGGTGCGCAATGAGGGCGCGATGATCGACATTGATTGGGCTGTAGACGCCAATGGCAATGCGGTGAAATTGCCCGGCGTGGATTTCGTCAGAATCTATACCGGAGTCAACCAGACGAATGGAATCTTGGGGGAAAACAGCACAGAAGTTGTAAGGGTTGTCAACACCCACTCGGTGGGAACTGGCGATGCGGAGTCGGTTGATGAGTCGATTGAGATTGACGAGAAGGTGCTGGCAGAATTTTTGGCGCGTTATGGTGGCGTCGAAAGTCTGGACAACAGCGGGCTAAGGTTGTATGTCGACCAATCAGGCCTTGTGTCGTTCACTCTTTACGAGGAAGCGTTGGCGCAGGTGTTTGACTTGAAAGGCAGATGTCTTTACAGTGAATTGATGCCGGAGGGACGTGGTTCTGTCGACTTGTCGTCTTATTCAAACGGAATCTATCTTGTGTCGGTTGCCGGACAGACAGTCAAGGTGATGAAGCGATAAATTTTAATCTATAAAATCCCTTAAATTGGCGTAATATTATGGCATCGGGGCGATTTTT
>ERZ780013.319-NODE-319-length-17781-cov-4.77028_pt1 | contig 17781 bp, 12 predicted proteins | sample MGYA00511178_ERZ780013 | MGnify/ENA primary metagenome ERZ780013 (study PRJEB29588, sample SAMEA2149568) | human gut metagenome | biome: human gut; feature: human-associated habitat; material: faeces | place: Denmark | collected 2008/2010 ... | reverse complement strand
TTCGGAAGAGCGTATGGGGGTATGCCAAAGACGAGCACCTGACCATGAAGCAACTGCTGAATGAAGATTATCAGGGCATACGTCCGGCGGTAGGTTATCCGTCGCTTCCCGATATTTCTGTCAGTTTCCTGCTGGACGAGCTGCTCGACATGAAACGCATCGGCATCCGATTGACGGAAAACGGCATGATGCAGCCCCATGCATCGGTATGTGGATTGATGTTTGCGCATCCGGCTTCACGTTATTTCTCGGTGGGGAAGATAGACGAGGAACAGCTTGCCGATTATGCTGCCCGACGTGGATGTGAAGTAGATAAAATCAGAAAATATTTAGTCGCTAACCTGCAACAATAAAGATGTTATGATACTGGTAAGAGTTTCGCTGTTTTTTATCCTATTGCTGTTGTTGCCCGACTGGTATATATATAAGGTATATATCAAGCAGGCGGCGCAGGTGTGGATGAAGAAGCTATATTGGTTGCCGACAATTCTGCTGTTGCTGGCATTGGTCGTCTTTGTTGCTGCACATGATTCCCTGCACGACGCTTTTGGCGTTTACCTGATTATCACACTCTGTTTTGCCGTACCGAAACTCATATTTGTATTATGTGATGTGGTGCTGAGGGCTTTGCACCGGCTTGTCCGCGTGCCGTTGTATCACAAGAGCGTATCTACCGTTGTGGCAGTTGCTACATTAGGTTATGTTCTTTTTGGTGCTATCTGGGGTAAGGAGTTCTTTCAGGTAAAGCAGGTTACTTTCTCTTCTCCCGATCTTCCCGCTGCGTTCGACGGTTACCGGATACTTCAGTTGTCCGATATCCATTCCGGAAGCTGGAAAGGAAATGCGGAGGCCTTGCAGCGGGCTATTGCTCTTTGCAACGCTCAGCATCCCGATCTGGCCGTGTTTACGGGCGATCTGGTAAACAGTCGTGCCGACGAGATGAAGGAGTTTATGCCAGTCTTTTCGAAGTTGCATACCAAAGACGGTGTGTTTTCTGTATTGGGTAATCACGACTACGGTACTTACGTACGCTGGAACAGCGAGGCGGAACGGCTGGCAAATATTGATACGCTGGTAATGAGGGAAGAACAGATGGGCTGGAAGATGCTGATGAACGACCATCGCATTATCTGCCGCGGAAACGATTCGATTGCATTGATCGGAGTAGAAAACAGCGGCCGGCCTCCTTTTCCCGACCGGGGAGATTTGCCTCGGGCACAGCAAGGTACGGAAGGTATGTTTAAGGTACTGCTGAGTCACGATCCCACTCACTGGCGTAGAAGCGTACTGCCGGATACCGATATCCAGTTGATGCTGGCAGGACATACGCACGATATGCAGGTCAATTTATTCGAGTTTTCTTTTTCCCGCTTTATTTATCCGGAATACAGAGGTCTGTATCTGCAAGACGGTCGCGGACTCTATGTCAATATCGGACTGGGGTATGTGTTGTTTCCTATGAGGCTGGGAGCATGGCCGGAGATAACGGTCATTACTTTACGCAAGAAATAATAATTTATAAACTATAATAAGCAATGAGATTTTTATACATTATCTATCAAATCTGCATTGGGTTGCCCATCTTTCTGGTAGCAACCATACTGACTGCCCTGACTACCATGCTGGGCTGCTGGCTGGGGGACGGTCATTTCTGGGGGTATTATCCCGGAAAGCTGTGGTCACAGCTTACTTGTTTCCTGTTTTTGCTTCCGGTTAAAGTGAAAGGGCACGAACATTTGGACAAGAAAACATCGTATGTATTCGTGGCCAATCATCAGGGATCATTCGATATTTTTCTGGTATACGGCTTTCTGGGACGTAACTTTAAATGGATGATGAAGAAAAGCCTTCGTAAAATTCCGTTTGTCGGCAAGGCATGCGAGTCGGCAGGCTTCATCTTTGTCGACAAGTCCAGCCCACGAAAAGTCTATGAAACCATAAAGGGTGCAGAAAAGGTACTTCAAGGAGGAACTTCATTGGTCGTATTTCCTGAAGGAGCACGTACCTTTACCGGTCACATGGCAAACTTCAAGAAAGGTGCCTTCCTGCTTGCCGACCAGCTTCAGTTGCCTGTCGTTCCGTTGACGATAGACGGGTCTTTCGATATTCTTCCCCGTACGGGTAAGCTGCTTCACTGGCATCCGATGAAGCTGACCATCCACGAACCGATTTATCCGCTGGGTAAGAAAGGTGAGGAGAACCTCCACATGCTGATGACAGAATCATACAAGGCCATCGAAAAAGACCTTCCCGAAAAATATAAGGGCAAGATCGAGAATCCTGACCAGTAAACGTTTTACCCCCTTTATCTCTTTGTTCCGTGTTCGGAAAGCCTCCGATGAAGCGAAACAAGCAGGTAAAGGGGGTAAAATATGCCGTTTACTGAAGAAAATGAGCTGCATTATTTCTTGAAATCTGCCGGCCTTTATCGAAATATTTTAGGAATTTGTACAAAAGAGGCTATATCAAAATAAAAAGCTGAGATAGGCTTATTTATAATCTATAAGTTACAACGTAAAAAAATCTCCTACTTTTGTCCTGTAATTGAAGAAAACAAAGACTAAAGTAGGAGATTTTTTTACTTCTAAGTTTTAATCTATAAGATTTTTACTTTTGCAATTCTATTTTGAGACGGCCTCTTAAACCTTATCAAGTTCTGAGTATGTTGTCATTATTTTTCTAAAGGATCTGCTGTAATTATTTCCTGAAGAAGTTACTGCACAGCCTGCAACTTATCCATGTTGCTGCGTGCTACCGAAACATATTCCTTGATCATCGGATTGTTCTTGAACGATTCGGGAGCGTTGTTTACGATTTCTTCCATGACAGGTGTGAGTACCGGATAAGGGAAGCCGTTGCATAACATCAGAAAGACACCTGCTCCGAGTACATTGTCGTAGTTTTCTTCGATGAAAGATTTGGCAAGTTCGTCCATGTCCTTACCCAGTGCACTACGCTGTTTCTCCATTTCTTCCTGAATGAATTTCGGATCTTTTCCGTCCATAATCATACGGCTTTCCATTCTTTCCACCTCATAGGCACGGTCTTCTAGTGAAGTCTTTTTCACGATAAATTCGTTGAAGCTATCATTCAGTGGAGTTCCTTTGATGGAAAAGCCCGACTTGTCGATATTGATATTGATATTTCCTTCTTCTATCACAACCGGCATGATACAATCGTCGTCCATGTAAAGTGAGGCGATAACCGTAGAGTCTACTTTCCCTTTCATTTTGAAGATTCCGTGTACCACCTCGGCCGAGTCGATGTTTACCAGCTTGTCGCCAGAAGGTACCTTGATAAAAAGCATTTTTCCATCCAGTTTTGATACAGAAGAAATACCCTCTATCTTATATTTCTTTCCGCATGAAGCGCAGATGATGGCACAAAAGAGAAAAAAATAAAATCTATACATGCAATAAGCCTTTAGAAATTCTGCAACAAAGGTATAATGTTTAGAAATGTCGTGAAAATAAATTATCAAAATTTAAACTAAATAGAGGAATATTACTGATTTAAGATACGTTAAACGTATTTTTATTTATCTTTGCTGACTATTTGCAAATAATGGGATAGATTCAATTATAATTTATTTAAATATCACAACAATGAAAAAACTCAAAGTATTAGCATTTGCACTGATTTGTGCAGCCTTTTCACCGGTGAAAGCCGACGAAGGAATGTGGCTTCTTCAGATGATGAAGGAGCAGAACCTTGCCGACCGAATGAAAGCACAAGGCTTGAAAATGGATATTGCCGATATTTATAGCCCGAACAGTGTGACACTGAAAGACGCTGTGGGAATTTTTGGACGTGGATGTACAGGCGAAATTATCTCTCCGGACGGACTTATTCTGACTAATCATCATTGTGGTTATGATGCAATCCAACAACATAGCTCGGTAGAACATGATTATCTGACTGACGGTTTCTGGGCTAAAAGTCGTGCCGAAGAACTTCCTACTCCGGGACTGACTTTTAAGTTTGTAGAGCGTATCGTGGATGTGACCGATAAGGTTAATCAGGATATTAAGGAAGGTAAGGTAACTGAAATAAATTCTTTCGGTGCAGAGTATCTGGATAAACTTGCTTCTGAAGAATTGAAAAAGAGTGACTTGAAAGGTAAGCCGGGAATTTCTGCCGAAGCGCTGCCTTTCTACGAAGGTAACAGATTTTATCTGTTCTTCATTAAGACATACAGCGACGTACGTATGGTTGCTGCTCCTCCTTCGTCAATCGGTAAGTTCGGTGGGGAAACTGACAACTGGATGTGGCCGCGTCATACATGCGACTTCTCAATGTTCCGTATTTATGCCGACAAGGATGGTAATCCGGCTGAATATAGTGCCGACAATGTGCCTCTGAAAGTGAAGAAGCACCTGGCTATCTCGCTGAAGGGCTTGCAGGAAGGCGATTATGCCATGATTATGGGATTCCCGGGAAGTACCAGCCGTTACCTGACCCGGAGCGAAGTGGTGATGCGTATGGAAGGTACGAATATTCCTCGTATCGAAGTACGTGAAGCTCGCCAGAACGTGTTGCGTAAGGAGATGGCTGCTAGCGACAAGGTACGTATCCAGTACGCAAGCAAGTTTGCTTCTTCCAGCAACTATTGGAAAAACTCTATCGGTATGAACAAGGCTATTATCGATAATAAGGTGCTCGAAGCAAAGGCTGAACAGGAAGCTAAGTTTGCTCAGTTTGCCAAAGCACAGAACAATGCCGACTATGCCAAGGTGGTGAGCCAGATTGACGAGTATGTTCAGAAGGCTACTCCGATTACGAAAGAGATGGTTTACTTCAGCGAAACGTTCAGAAGTGGTATCGAGTTTGGTGCAACTTACATGTTGTTCAACAACTTGAAGACGGCACTGGAGAAAAACAAAAAGAAAGATATTGAAAATGCTATCAGCAGCCTGAAGGAAGCTTACGCAGATGTCCACAATAAGGACTACGACCACGAAGTAGATCGCAAGGTTGCCAAGGTGCTGATTCCGTTGTACGCAAAGAGTGTTCCGGCCGACGCACTGCCTGCATTCTATCAGACTATCCAGACGAAGTTCAAAGGTGATTACAATGCTTATATCGATGCTTTGTACGATAACAGTATCTTCTCTAATGAAAAGAACTTCAATGCGTTCATCAGCAATCCTACGGTAGAGGCTATCGACAATGACCTGGCTATCCAGTATTCGTCAAGCAAGAACGACATGGCGCAGAAGTTGAGAGAAAAATACAGTGCTGTAAGCGGTGACATCGACTTGTTGCACAAGACTTACGTACGCGGTTTGTGCGAAATGTATGCTCCGACTCCGAAAGCTCCGGATGCTAACTTTACAATCCGTCTGACTTATGGTAATGTGAAATCGTACGATCCGAAGGATGGTATTCACTACAAATACTATACAACCCTGAAGGGAGTAATGGAAAAGGAAGATCCGAACAATCCGGAATTTGTTGTTCCTGCTAAACTGAAAGAGTTGTATGCTACGAAGAACTTCGGCCGCTATGCATTGCCTAACGGTGAGATGCCGACTTGTTTCCTGACTACCAACGATATTACTGGCGGTAACTCGGGCTCTCCGGTGCTGAACGGCAACGGCGAACTGATTGGTGCTGCTTTCGACGGAAACTGGGAATCACTTTCAGGTGACATCAACTTCGACAACAACCTCCAGCGTTGTATTGCCGTAGATATTCGTTATGTATTATTCATCGTCGAGAAACTGGGTGGTTGCAAGAACCTGATCGACGAAATGACTATCGTTGAATAATGAAGAAAACCTTATTATTTTCCATGCTTGCCGCATGCTCTCTCGCCGGATATGCCGACGAGGGCATGTGGATGCTGACCGATCTGAAGAAACAGAATGCTGCCGTCATGCAGGATCTGGGTCTGGATATCAGCATCGACAAGGTGTATTGTCCCGACAGTATCAGCCTGAAAGATGCAGTTGTGCATTTTGGGGGTGGATGTACCGGAGAGGTTGTTTCTTCCGAAGGACTGGTGCTGACCAATCATCACTGTGGGTATCAGTATATCCAGCAGCACAGTTCGGTGGAACACGATTATCTGACCGATGGCTTCTGGGCGATGAGCCGTGCGGAAGAACTTCCTTGTGAGGGACTGACCATTACGTTTATCGACCGTATTCTCGATGTGACGGACTATGTGCAGGAACAATTGAAAAAGGATGATGATCCGGAAGGATTGAATTACCTTTCTCCTTCGTACTTGTCGACGGTTGCCGAGCGTTTTGCCAAGAAAGAAAATATCAAGACAGACGATTTTACCGTTCTCGAACTGAAGCCGTTCTACGGAGTCAACAAGTATTACCTGTTTGTCAAAACGGTGTATAAAGATATTCGTATGGTGGGTGCTCCTCCTTCTTCTATCGGAAAGTTCGGAGCCGATACGGATAACTGGATGTGGCCGCGTCATTGCGGCGATTTTTCTATCTTCCGCATTTATGCGTCGAAGGACGGAAAGCCTGCCAACTATGCAGCCGATAATGTTCCGCTGAAGGTAAAGAAACATCTTACCATCAACATGGGTGGCATAAAGGAAGGCGATTTTACTTTTGTAATGGGATTTCCCGGACGTAACTGGCGTTACATGATCAGCGATGAGGTGGAGGAACGTATGCAGACTACCAACTTTATGCGTGATACCGTGCGCGGAGTCCGTCTGCGAGTGCTGGGTGAGGAAATGGCAAAGGATGCCAAGACACGTATCCAGTATGCAGCCAAGTATGCTTCTTCTGCCAATTACTGGAAGAATGCTATCGGCATGAATGAAGGACTTGTATCGCTGAAAGTACTCGACCGCAAGAAAGATGAACAGAAACGTCTGCTGGCTTTCGGCGAAGAAACGGGTAATGACAGCTATCGTCAGGCATACGAAACGATCAAGCAGATTGTTGCCAAACGTCACGATGCGGTATATCATCAACAGGCTATCTATGAAGCGTTGATGCTGGGTACCGAATTTTCGAAGATTCCTGACACGGATAAGTTGCTTGCTTCGTTGGAGAAGAATGACCCAAAAGGCATAAAAGCAGCTGTTGCTGCGTTAGACGAACAGGGAAAGAAATTCTTTAATAAAGATTATAGTACGGCAGTCGACCGCAAGGTTTCCAAGCAACTGATTGCTCTGTACGCACAACTGATTCCTGCCGGACAACGTATCAGCATCTTCAAGCTGATAGATGACAAATTCGGTGGCAATACCGATGCTTTTGTCGACGCTTGCTTTGACAAGTCAATCTTCCGGAGTCCTGAGGCTCTGGCTGCTTTCCTGAAAAATCCTAATGCCGGAAAACTGAAGAATGACCCGATGGTGCAATATGCCAAGTCGGTGAAAGAAGGTTACAAGGCTATGGATGAGGCTATGAAAGCAGAAACGAATGCCTATAACCGTGCGCACAAGACATGGGTTGCCGGTATGTTGGCTCTGAAGCAGAAGGAAGGTAAGGCCATTTATCCGGACGCAAACTCTACCTTGCGACTGACTTACGGAAAGATTGGTTCGTACGAACCTGCCGACGGTAAGGAGTATTTGTATTATACCACCTTGAAGGGAGTCATGGAAAAAGAAGATCCAGACAATCCGGAGTTCGTGGTTTCTCCCAAGTTGAAGGAATTGTATGAGAAGAAGGATTTCGGACCGTATGCCATGCCCGACGGACGGATGCCTGTATGCTTTGTAACGGCAACCGACAACACGGGTGGTAATTCTGGTTCTCCAGTCTTCAATGCAAAAGGTGAGCTGATAGGTGTCGGCTTCGACCGCAACTATGAAGGTCTGACTGGCGATATTGCCTATAATCCGCAGTTGCAGCGTGCAGCCTGTGTCGATATTCGCTATGTATTGTTTGTCATCGATAAATATGCCGGCGCCAAGCATCTGATAGACGAAATGACCATCGTACGCTGACACGATACATGTTTCTGAAAAAACATGGTGATGAAATAAAAAATGTGGCGAGAAATAAAAGAAAACGCCGGGACGAATTGGATGATTTGTCCCGGCGTTTTTTGGGATATATCAATGTTTCTTTTCTTTTTCTTCTTCCTGAGGTATACGGAAAGCTGTATACAGTTCCAGAACGGCAGCAATTGTCAGACATGCAACCCATTCGTTTCGTTTCCAGAGTATCATCATCACTCCGGCTACCACCAGCAGAATGGCTCCGATAATTTGCTGGCGACGCAGGCGACGGATAACGATATTTTTGCCTTCGTAACCGCTCATGACCTGTACATAAGCAAACATAATGGCACCTATTAAATAGAAATACGGAGCCCACACCAGTTTGGTTATCTGTAACGCTGCTCCCAGCAATAAAACTACCGCCCCTACGGTAGCTATGACAGAATAGTATTTATTCATCCTTGTTCTTTTTCAAATCTTCTTCAAAAATATAAATATCCTCGTTTTCTTTCTTCATCAGATACTTCTCACGGGCTACCTTTTCCAGTTCCTCCGGATTGGAAGTCAGCTCTTTCAGCTCACGGCTATCTCTTTCGTACTGCTTGCGGTAATGTTGTATCTCCGTTTTCAGTGTACGGATCTCGCGCCAGTGCGAAAAACGTTGTATCAGACTATTCTCTTCGTCCAATACTCCGATGATCAGCAAAAAAACAATTATAGTAATTAGATATTTATGCTGACGGATATACTCCCATGTTTTTTTCAGTTTACTCATATTAATATATCACCATGATTTATGGGCAAAGATAGTGATTATCTACGAAGTCTGTGTGTTCGTGTATTTATTTTTTCAGGATGTGGGGTTCTTGCATCGGAAAGGTGATTGTAAGAAGATCGGAAAGTTTTTGGCTGGAGTCGTTTTCTTTATGTTATAATTATGCAATGTTAGGTGATTTTCTGTCAAAATGAATGAATTTGTTGCGATTTTGTTGATAGTTGAAAATATTTTCTATATGTTTGTGACACAAAAAATAAGGTAAAATAGAAAGGAAGACAGAATGGTTTACGACATTGAGATGCTGAAACGCTTTTATGCGTCGTATGCAGTACATGTAGATGCTGCACGTGTGAAATTAGGTAAGGCCATGACTTTGGCGGAGAAGATATTGTATGCCCACTTGTATGATGCGGGTACTGCCGCTGCTTTTCGTCGTGGAGAGGATTATGTAAACTTTCGTCCGGACAGAGTAGCCATGCAAGATGCTACGGCACAAATGGCATTGTTGCAGTTTATGAACTCAGGCAAGGATTGTTCTGCGGTTCCGGCTACGGTACATTGCGATCACTTGATTCAGGCATATCGGGGGGTAAAGGAAGACTTGCCGGTAGCCAAAGAAACAAATAAGGAAGTATACGATTTCTTGAAAAGTGTTGCTTCGAAATATCATATCGGCTTTTGGAAACCGGGAGCAGGTATCATTCACCAGGTTGTGTTGGAAAACTATGCCTTCCCGGGAGGAATGATTGTTGGAACCGATTCGCATACTCCCAATGCTGGTGGTCTGGGAATGATTGCCATCGGAGTAGGAGGTGCCGATGCGGTAGACGTGATGACCGGTATGGAGTGGGAATTGAAGATGCCGAAGCTCATCGGAGTACGTCTGACGGGTAAACTCAACGGCTGGGCTTCGCCGAAAGATGTCATCTTGAAGTTGGCAGGTATACTTACGGTAAAGGGTGCTACCAATGCTATTATAGAATATTTTGGAGAAGGAACAGCTTCTCTGTCTGCTACAGGAAAGGCTACTATCTGTAATATGGGTGCCGAAGTAGGAGCTACGACCTCTATTTTCCCCTATGACGAGGAAATGGAAAAATATCTTTGTGCTACAGGACGTAAGGAAGTGGCACTGATGGCTTCGGGAAATGCGCTGTATCTGAAGGCAGATGCGGAAGTAGAAGCTCATCCGGAGGCCTATTACGATAGAATTATCGACATCGATTTGTCTACGTTGGAACCGTATATCAATGGTCCGTTTACGCCCGATGCGGCATGTCCGATCTCGGAATTTGCGGAAAAGGTGCGTGCAAACGGTTATCCGCAGCGCATGGAAGTGGGACTGATTGGCTCGTGTACGAACTCTTCGTATCAGGATTTGAGCCGTGCTGCTTCATTGGCGCGTCAGGTGAAGGCTAAAGGACTGAAAATGGCTGCTCAGTTAATCATCAACCCGGGTTCGGAACAGATTTATTGTACGGCGAAACGTGACGGTATGATAGCCGACTTCGAGGCGGTAGGTGGTGTGATTATGACCAACGCCTGTGGTCCGTGTATCGGACAGTGGAAGCGTGTGACGGATGATCCGCTGCGTGCCAACTCTATCGTGACTTCGTTTAACCGAAACTTTGCCAAGCGTGCCGACGGGAACCCGAATACGCATGCGTTTGTCGCTTCGCCGGAACTGGCTATGGCACTGGCTATAGCAGGTGATTTGTGCTTCAATCCGCTGACCGACTCACTGACCAATGAAAGAGGTGAGCAGGTTAGACTGGATGCACCTGTAGGAGAAACGCTGCCGGGTAAGGGATTTACGGTAGACGACAACGGATATGTAGCTCCGGCTGCCGACGGAAAAGATATAGAAGTATCAATTGCTCCCGATTCGAAGCGCTTACAGAAGCTGGCTCCTTTTGCGGCGTGGGATGGAAAGGATCTGACAGATATGCCGTTGTTGATAAAAACACAGGGTAAATGTACGACCGATCATATCTCAATGGCAGGACCGTGGCTCCGTTTCCGTGGGCATCTTGAAAACATTTCCGACAACATGCTGATGGGAGCTGTAAACGCATTCAATGGCAAGACCAATAGTGTGTGGAACAGACTGACGGGCGAGTATGAAGCCGTTTCGAGTGTGGCAAAGCAATATAAGGCAAAAGGCATTCCTTCTATCGTGGTGGCAGAGGAAAACTATGGAGAAGGTTCGAGCCGTGAACATGCAGCCATGGAACCTCGCTTCCTGAATGTGCGCGTAATTCTAGCCAAGAGTTTTGCCCGCATTCACGAAACAAACCTGAAAAAGCAAGGTATGCTGGCGCTTACCTTTACAAATAAAGACGATTACAACAAGATACAGGAACACGATCTCCTTTCGGTTGTGGGACTGGATGGTTTTGCTCCGGGAAAACCGTTGCAGGTAATCGTGAAACATGAAGACGGAACAGAAGATTCATTCCTGGCATCGCATACATACAATGAAATGCAGATAGGTTGGTTTAAAGTAGGGTGTGCCCTGAATACATTCAAAAAACAATAAAAAGATTATGAGTAAGGTCTATATGCAAGACGGTCGGCTGATTGTGCCCGACTGTGTAACAGTTCCTTTTATAGAAGGTGATGGAGTGGGAGCGGAGATAACTCCGGTGTGTCAGCAGATTGTAAACGAAGCTGTTAAGCTGGCTTACAGCGGTAAACGCTCCATCGAATGGAAAGAAGTGCTGGCAGGTGGCAAAGCATTCGAACAGACCGGTGAATGGTTGCCGGAAGCTACGATGGATGCTTTCCGTGAATATTTGATAGGCATCAAGGGGCCTCTGACAACTCCAGTAGGGGGAGGAATCCGTTCGCTGAATGTGGCTTTGCGTCAGACGCTAGATTTGTATGTCTGCCTGCGTCCGGTACGCTGGTTTCGTGGAGTCGTTTCTCCCGTCAAGGAACCGGAAAAAGTAGATATGCATATTTTCCGTGAGAATACAGAAGATATTTATGCCGGCATCGAATGGGAACAGGGTACTCCCGAAGCGAAGAAGTTTTATGCTTTTCTGCGCGATGAAATGGGTGTAAAGAAAGTACGTTTCCCCGAAACGTCATCGTTCGGGGTAAAGCCTGTATCGGTAGAAGGAACCAAACGTCTGGTACGTGCAGCTATTTTGTATGCGTTGCAGCATAAATTGCCTTCGGTTACACTGGTGCACAAGGGAAACATCATGAAATTTACCGAAGGAGGTTTCAAGCGCTGGGGGTACGAAGTAGCAGAAACGGAGTTTGCCGACCGTACGTTTACGATGAACCAGTACAATCAGTTAAAGAAGGATTTAGGTGAAGAATCTGCGAAAGCTGCATTGGCCGATGCGATGAATACAGGAAAAGTTTTCATCAAGGATTGCATTGCCGATGCTTTCTTGCAGAATACGTTACTCATTCCGGAAGAATATTCGGTTATCGCCACCCTGAACCTGAACGGAGATTATATATCCGATCAGCTGGCTGCCATGGTAGGTGGCATCGGAATCGCTCCGGGAGCCAATATCAATTACCTGACGGGACATGCCATTTTCGAAGCTACTCACGGCACGGCACCCGATATTGCCGGAAAGAATGTGGTGAATCCCTGCTCGTTGTTGCTGTCGTCTGTCATGATGCTGGAGTATTTGGGATGGAAAGAAGCAGCTGCGCTCATTACCAATGCTCTGGAACAGTTGTTTGAAGCAGGAGAGGCAACGGCCGATCTGGCACGCTTTATGCCCAACGGAAAAGCTTTGGGTACGAAGGAATTCGGACAGCGTGTGGTTGAATCATTGTAATCAAAAGAACGTATCGACATGAAAAAAGAATATATCGTATATAAACTTTCGGAGTGTGCCAAGCAGGCATGCCGGATAGACAATGAGCTTTTCACGAAATACAACGTGAAGCGCGGATTGCGTAATGAAGACGGAACGGGTGTTCTCGTAGGACTGACCAAGATTGGTAATGTGGTGGGATATGAACGTACGGAAGATGGACTGAAACCTATTCCCGGAAAACTGTTTTACAGAGGATATGATCTGGACGACATTGCCCACGCCCTGCTGAGAGAAAAACGTTTCGGCTTCGAGGAGGTTGCTTACTTGTTGCTTTCGGGAGAACTGCCCGACAGCGAGCAACTAGATGCTTTCAAAGAGCTGATAAACGACAATATGCCGCTCGACAAGAAGACAACCATGAATATCATCGACCTGGAGGGACAGAACATCATGAATATTCTGGCACGAAGTGTGCTCGAGATGTATACTTTCGATCCCAATCCGGACGATATTTCACGCGATAACCTGATGCGTCAGTCTATCGAACTGATATCGAAGTTCCCTACCATTATTGCTTATGCGTACAATATCTATCGTCATAGTATTCATGGACGTTCGCTTCATATCCGTCATCCGCACGAAAACCTGTCGATAGCCGAGAACTTCCTTTACATGATAAAGAGAGACTATACACCTTTGGAGGCTCGTATGCTCGATTTGCTGTTGGTACTTCAGGCAGAACACGGTGGTGGTAACAACTCAACCTTTACGGTGCGTGTTACCAGCTCTACGCGTACGGATACGTATTCCAGTATTGCGGCCGGTATCGGCTCGTTGAAAGGTCCTTTGCATGGAGGTGCGAATATACAAGTTGTAAAGATGTTCCATCATTTGAAAGAGGTTATCTCCGACTGGACGAATGTAGACGAAATCGATACGTACCTGATGCGTATGTTACGTAAGGAAGCATACGACGGTAGCGGACTGATTTATGGCATCGGGCATGCTGTTTATACTATTTCCGATCCTCGTGCCATACTTTTGAAGGAGCTGGCCAGAGATTTGGTTGCTGAAAAAGGATGCGAAAAGGAATTTGCTTTCCTTGAACTACTGGAGCAGCGTGCCATAGAGTGCTTCAAGAAAGTGAAAGGTACGAAGAAGCAGGTTTGCGCGAACGTCGACCTTTATTCGGGCTTTATCTACGAGTTGATGGGACTTCCGATGGAAATATATACACCGCTCTTTGCCATGGCTCGTATTGTGGGATGGACGGCACACCGCATTGAGGAATTGAATTTCGAAGGACGGCGTATCATTCGTCCGGCATACAAGAATGTGCTTGAAGAAGTAGGATATATTCCTATAACTGACCGATAAGATTCTTCGGATAATATTATCCAGAACAGAAAAAGGCTGTCTCAAATTAACTTTGGGATGGCCTTTTTTGTGTCAGCTGTCTTTCTGATTGCTACTTGCAGCATATGAAAAAAGCCCACAAATATTGAATTTGTGAGCTTTGTCTCTTTTTGACTCTCTATTTTCAAGCCTCAGCGGTGCGTACGGGACTCGAACCCGTGACCCCATGCGTGACAGGCATGTATTCTAACCAGCTGAACTAACGCACCTTGGATAGGAGAATAATTATTTTAAGAAGCGGTGCGTACGGGACTCGAACCCGTGACCCCATGCGTGACAGGCATGTATTCTAACCAGCTGAACTAACGCACCTTGGATAGGAGAATAATTATTTTAAGAAGCGGTGCGTACGGGACTCGAACCCGTGACCCCATGCGTGACAGGCATGTATTCTAACCAGCTGAACTAACGCACCATTCTTTTTATTTATTCTTGCTATCTCTCTCGATTGCGGTGCAAAGGTATGTATTATTTTTGAATCTGCAATAGTTTTGAGAATAAAAATGCAAACTATTTTATAAATGCCTTGTTTTCAAAGTCGTTTTTGCCGGAAATATTTCCAGTGAGAATCAAAAACGATTCTCGGGAGTTTCGTTTCTGATTCTCGTTGGAAGTATAAACCATTGTCATATAGGTTTTGCTGAAAAAGCTGGCGTATTTTGTTGAAAAGCCGGCGCGAATTTGTAAAAATACGCCGGCTTTTGGAGATTTCTTAGGCATGAATGAATTCTCGGATGGGAATAGGACGACTTCAACCTGAGGTGTAACAGGTAATTGAAAGGCTTTTCTGATATATAAATAGGCAAGAACTGACAAAAAAACGCTCGGAAAAGCAGAAAAAGAGATTCTTTGAGCCATTTTGTCAGAAATTATGACAGCAGATAATTGCTTGGAGGCTTTTTCTCCTTTGGCACAAGGTTTGTAGAGTATTTGGTGTGCGACTTGAAAAAGTCCACAGATGAAACTTGAATAAATAACAATAAAAAATATAAGCATTATGGGAAAGATTATAGGAATCGACTTAGGTACAACCAACTCTTGTGTTGCTGTTTTGGAAGGTAACGAACCGGTTGTAATTGCTAACAGTGAAGGTAAAAGAACTACTCCTTCTATTGTAGCGTTTGTTGAAGGTGGTGAACGTAAGGTTGGTGATCCGGCTAAACGTCAGGCTATCACGAACCCGCAGAAGACAATCTTCTCTATCAAACGTTTCATGGGAGAAACATATGATCAGGTACAGAAGGAAATTGCCCGTGTGCCGTATAAAGTAGTACGTGGCGACAACAATACTCCGCGTGTGGATATCGATGGTCGTCTGTACACACCGCAGGAAATTTCAGCAATGATCCTGCAGAAAATGAAGAAAACAGCTGAAGATTATCTGGGACAGGAAGTAACAGAAGCCGTTATTACCGTTCCGGCTTACTTTAGCGATGCTCAGCGTCAGGCTACGAAGGAAGCTGGTGAAATCGCCGGTTTGACTGTACGTCGTATCGTAAACGAACCGACTGCCGCTTCATTGGCTTATGGTTTGGATAAAGCCAACAAGGATATGAAGATCGCCGTATTCGACTTAGGGGGTGGTACATTCGATATTTCAATCCTGGAATTAGGTGATGGCGTATTCGAAGTTAAATCAACCAATGGTGATACACACCTAGGTGGTGATGATTTCGACCATGTAATCATCGACTGGTTGGCTGATGAGTTCATGAAGGATGAAGGCGTTGATTTGCGTAAAGACCCGATGGCTCTGCAACGTTTGAAGGAAGCTGCTGAAAAGGCAAAGATTGAATTGTCAAGTACAACTTCTACTGAAATCAACTTGCCGTATATCATGCCGGTTAACGGTGTTCCAAAACACTTGGTTAAGACATTGACACGTGCTAAATTCGAACAGTTGGCCGACAGCTTGATTCAGGCTTGTATCGCTCCTTGCCGTCAGGCATTGAAAGATGCTAACTTGACAACAGCTGATATTGATGAAGTTATCTTGGTAGGTGGTTCAACTCGTATCCCGGCTGTTCAGGCTATCGTTGAGAAATTCTTCGGTAAGACTCCTTCTAAAGGTGTTAACCCGGATGAAGTAGTTGCCGTTGGTGCTGCTATCCAAGGTGGTGTCTTGACAGGTGAAGTGAAAGACGTCTTGTTGCTGGATGTTACTCCGTTGTCATTAGGTATTGAAACCATGGGTGGTGTCATGACGAAGTTGATCGAAGCCAATACGACTATTCCTACGAAGAAGTCAGAAGTCTTCACAACTGCAGTTGATAACCAGCCGTCTGTTGAAATCCATGTATTGCAGGGTGAACGTTCATTGGCTAAGGATAATAAGTCAATCGGTCGTTTCCACTTGGATGGAATTCCAGCAGCTCAGCGTGGTGTTCCTCAGATCGAAGTTACATTCGATATCGATGCCAATGGTATCTTGAATGTTTCTGCTAAGGATAAAGGAACAGGTAAAGTACAGAGCATCCGTATTGAAGCTTCCAGTGGTTTGAGCGAAGACGAAGTTAAACGTATGAAGGAAGAAGCTGCTGCCAGTGCGAAAGCTGATAAGAAAGAAAAGGAACGTATCGACAAACTGAATCAGGCAGACAGTATGATCTTCCAGACTGAAAAACAGTTGAAGGATCTGGGCGATAAGATCCCGGCCGACAAAAAGGCTCCGATCGAAGCTGCTTTGAACAAACTGAAAGAAGCTCATAAAGCTCAGGACATTGCTGGTGTAGATGCTGCTATGGCTGAATTGAACAGTGTATTCCAGGCTGCCAGCCAGGAAATGTACAATGCTCAGAACGCTCAGAGCGGTGCTCAGGCCGGTGGTGCAAACTTCGGTGGTCAGGCAAACAACAATGCCGGTAACAATAATAATAATGGTAAAGACAATGTTACTGACGTGGACTTCGAGGAAGTCAAGTAAGTAATAAAATAATAGAAATGAGGCATGATTATAAAGATTATGCCTCATTTTTTTTATATATGTCATCTATGAGTAAGGAATTTTCAAGAAAGTTAAAAGAGGATAAACCAGTAGTGGCAATATGTTACGACTTTGATAAAACTCTGTCGCCTGATGATATGCAAGCTCAAGGATATATCCAGTCGGTAGGGTATGAAGTCAAGTCTTTTTGGCAAGAGTCTAATGGATTAGCCGAAGAAAATGACATGGATCAAAATCTGGCTTACATGTTTACAATGCTTCGGACTGCACATGGAAGATTTGTATTTAATAGAAAAGCTCTAAGGGATTATGGGGCGCAAGTACAGTTATTTCCTGGCGTTGCTACGTGGTTTAAGAGAATCAAAGAATACGGTAGAGATAAAGGTGTAATTGTAGAACATTATATTATATCATCCGGCTTGAAAGAAATGATTGAGGGGACGACAGTTGCGAATGAATTCGAAAAGATATATGCCAGTTCGTTTTATTATGATAAAGATGGAGTTGCTCAATGGCCGGCGCAAGTTATCAATTATACAAGTAAAACACAGTTTCTGTTTAGAATAGAAAAAGGAACATTAGATATAAATGATCCGGGCGTTAATGACTATTTTGAACCAGAAAATATTCGAGTTCCTTTTAGGAATATGATTTATATAGGAGATAGTGATACGGATATTCCATGTATGAAACTTGTAAACTCATATTCAGGACATTCTATTGGAGTTTTCAATCCAAACACGAATGACAAGAGTAAAGTGTATAAGATGATGAAGGATAACAGAATTAAATATTTTGCACCAGCTGATTATACAGAAAGTTCAGAATTAGATAAACTCGTAAAAGCAATTATAGATAGGACTGTCTCAAATGAGAAGCTGATGTCCATTCATTATCAGAACAAAAAGGAGCAAACCATTCATGA
>ERZ780013.308-NODE-308-length-18009-cov-4.71382_pt1 | contig 18009 bp, 11 predicted proteins | sample MGYA00511178_ERZ780013 | MGnify/ENA primary metagenome ERZ780013 (study PRJEB29588, sample SAMEA2149568) | human gut metagenome | biome: human gut; feature: human-associated habitat; material: faeces | place: Denmark | collected 2008/2010 ... | reverse complement strand
CTCCCCAGTCCGCCCCCGCGCTTGCTGAACAGCAAGCCAAGATTGTACTGCGTCACGCGCTCGGGATTGAGTTTCGAGTTTCCCATATCGGCATAGTACAGGTCGTTGAACGTAGGCATTCTGTACGACTGTTTGTAGAACGCCCTTGCCGACAAGCCTCTCACCAATGTGTATGACACAAACGCCGCAGGTGTCAGCACATGCTTGTCGGAGGGCGACTGCTGTCCCTTGAGTGAATCGTGGATAAATGTAGCCAAAACGCTCGCCTGCGCCTTTAACCTGCCCAGGTCGAACGCTGTTGCAACCGACAGCATATTTGAGAAGCGGTCGGGTTGCGCAAACCCGTAGACATCGGCGTCGAGCGTGTTCCATTGGAAATCGTAAGCTGCCGAGACGTGCCACCACGGAAACAGCACATATTCGTTTGCCGACGAGAAGTAGACTTCTTTCTGCTTATACAGATTGTCGATTTTTATCTGCTTGTCGTCGTTGTTGACATAATGAGTGCGGTAGAACGCATATTTCAGGTTGTTGAGCGTGGTGAACTTGCCGAATGTCTGAGTATAATTGACTTGAGCGAACGAGTTGGTGTCCCAGATGCGTTCTCCGCGACGCCATACGTTATTGACTATCGCCCCCGGCACGCCACGCTCGGAATTGTAGTTGTAGACCTTGAAATGCCACTGTCCGGACTTCACCACGCCATTGAGATTAGCCTCCAGACGAGTGGCGTTATTGTCGCCGTTCTGGCGCACGGCTGTTGTGTCGTATGCCAGTTCGCCAGCCGGATTGACACGCCGGTAACGGAATTTGTACTTTCCGCTCGAATTTATCCATTCCGCGCTAAGCGACGCGTTGACTTTGTCTGACAATTTCAGCTCCAGCAACGCTGACGGATTGAGCAGGTCGAACGAGCCAGCCCGCAGCGTGGCGCGCAGATGATATGTCTCTCCTCCGTTGAATTCAGGAGTGCGCGTACGTATATAAATAGATCCAGCCGAGCCGAAATCCTTGGCAGGCTGAAGAATCTCGCTTTTCTGACCGTTGTATAACGAAATGCCGTCGATATTGTCGAGCGAGAACTGCCCCAGGTCGACTTGTCCGTTTTGTGCGTTGCCGAGCTCCACACCGTCATAAACCACACCGGTGTGGTTGGTGCCCATTGATCGGATGTTTACTGTCTTTATGCCACCCACTCCCCCATAGTCCTTCACCTGGACTCCAGAGAAATAGCGCAACGCATCAGCCACACTGTTGCTGTTGAGACGTTTCAGCTCCTCGCCGCTGAGTTTCTGCGCAGGGATGACATCAATCTGCGGCACCGTGGCTGTGACAACAACTTCTTTCAGATTGAGCATCCGTTCCGCGGTTGTGTCCTGTGGTTCTGCCGCCAAAACTCCAAGCGAGGGCAAGCATAAAAACAATAAAGGAAAAATCCTCATTCGTAATGTTACAGTTTACTTAAAACAAAAAAACGCCCGTTTTTGCAAGTCATAAGACTTCTAAACGGGGTCAATCTGTTAAAATCGCAAACATATAACGGCTGGGCAGAGTTACTGCCAGCCATCACATATAAAAGTCCATAATCCCGCAGACAATCTTATGTATATTTTGGTTGGCAGGTCTTCTGACTTATTCCTGATGCCTTTGCCTTCCCGACAACTATTGTCAGTGACTTTCTAAAAGCATCTTTTGCCTGCCGGACAGATGTCCGGCATCGAGAACTTACAGCAGCGGGTACTGTTGAGGACTTTCACCTCATTCCCTTTTAATGCTCCGTCACGGCTCGTCGCTACAAGCCAGAGCAACCATTTCCGATGCAAAGGTAATACTTTATTCTTAAATGCGCATTAAATCATGTATGTTTTTCACAACAAGCGAATTTTGACTTTCAATGCCCGGAGTAAATCAGCCCGTAGCCAATCAGGCGGTCGTAGCGTTCGCCCGGCACCCGGTAGTATGCACGGATCATATATTCGTTGACCGTCTGGTAGTGGTCGCCCTCTATTTTAGCCGTCTGCGCCACATTCATTCCATTTGGCAGCCACAGATATTGATAGTTGTAGGCTCCCTGCTTCAACGGCAAGTCGAGCTCATAACATTGTGTATCAACATTATAATGCATACGGTTTGAGTTGGAGAACCGATGCTGCGTAAATTCCCCGTCGACATACACGTCGCCGTCGGCAAGCCTCGGCATGGCAAGCGAGAAATGGGTTATCATATAGTCCGCCTGAGTGTTTGAGTCGTAGGAGTTGCTTTCACGGATTGTGAACCGTCCGTACTGCGTGCGGTCGAAAGAATAAGATTCAAACGCGCGAGGCTCGTCGGTTTCCAGCACGGCATGGTGGTATGGATGGCTGTACGTGTAGCGTTCCACCCCCATCCCGGCATAGTTTGTTGTGACCATCTCAAACCGACGGAACTCATTTCCTCCTGGAAATATCAGCTGACGGTCGTGTTCGAACACAATAGTGTTGCCGCTGACACGCAAAGGCTGTGTCACCATCACCTCATTGTCGGTGCGCTGGTTTTGGGAGACAACGACACGCAGGTCGGAGTAAGGGTTGTTGATGCTCCAGTTTGCGGTGTTTATCGTTATGGAAATCTGTTGATGGCTGTCGTTATAGTCCACGTCGGTGCGCGACGACACCGCGGCACCGATGCCCACACGCTTCTCCACAACACAGAATCTTTGTTGCAGCAGAACGCAATCGGGATCGTCCTCAAGATACACCTTCAGCAGATAATTGCCCGACAGGAGTATCGGCATATCCTGATTAGGCAGGCTGATGCCGTAATGCACATACTGCTCAAACGTGCCAGAGGAGAACTCACAGTCTTCGACATCGGCTTGATTAAAGCCGTCGACATAGTCGCTTTCAACGATTTGCGACGGTTGCCACGCAGCATCGCAGTGAAGCAGCGAATAGCGCATATAGCGACGCTCGGAGTTGATGTCGTCAAACTCCACACGCACACGGTCGTCGCCTCCGAGTTCGATTACTGGCGGTGCGTAATAGTCGGTTTCCAGACAAGCGCGCAACGACCGCATCGACTGGTCGAAAATGCGTGTCGACGTGTCGGCGGCATAAGTCAGCGTTGCCGACAACATAAGCAATGACGTGAGAAGCAGTCTCATAATTACCAGTTTATCGGTGTTTCGCCGTGTTGTGTCAAGTAGGCGTTGGCTTGAGAAAAATGATGGTTTCCAAAGAAGCCTCGATGGGCTGACAGAGGCGACGGATGCGGCGACGTGAGCACAAGATGCCGCGAGCGGTCGATAAACGCGCCTTTCTTGATGGCATAAGCGCCCCAAAGCAGAAACACCAGATGTTCGCGCGTGGCAGCGAGATGCGCAATCACAGCGTCGGTAAACGTTTCCCAACCATGACCTTGATGTGAAGCCGCCTCGTGGGCACGCACCGTCAGCGTGGCGTTGAGCAGCAACACTCCCTGCCTTGCCCACCGCTCAAGATTGCCCGATGAGGGAATTTCCGTGCCGATGTCGGCTTTTATCTCTTTGAAAATGTTGAGCAGCGACGGCGGAAAAGGGATTCCGTCGTTGACAGAGAAACAGAGTCCGTTGGCTTGATGCTCGCCGTGGTATGGGTCCTGACCAAGAATCACCACCTTCACTCGGTCGAACGGGGTGGCATCAAACGCCGCAAAGATTTCATTTCCCGGCGGAAACACCTGTGATGAAGCATATTCACGTTTCACGAAATTGACAAGCGTGCGGAAGTAATCTTTTTCAAACTCTTCGCCAAGCGCTTTTTTCCAGCTGTCTTCTATCTTTACATTCATAAATTCTGCATAAACCTTTTTGCAAAGCTAACATTTATTTTGTACTTTTGCCAACGCAAATCGGAAAAATGCGCCCGTAGTTCAATGGATAGAATATCGGATTCCGGTTCCGACGATTGGGGTTCGACTCCCCACGGGCGTACAAAAAAACGGACGGCAGTAATCGCCGCCCGTTTTTTTGTTGCGGAAAAGAGTCGTCGCTCTGCGACGATAACCTCTTTTCATAAAACATTTTCAAACAAGTTTGAATGTTTTTCACTCTCCTTGCACTATCTTTTCATAAAATAGGCTGCGCCTCGGAAAAACATTTTCAAACAAGTTTGAATGTTTTTCACTCTCCTTGCACTATCTTTTCATAAAATAGGCTGCGCCTCGGAAAAACATTTTCAAACAAGTTTGAATGTTTTTCACTCTCCTTGCACTATCTTTGCAACGTGAAACGGATATTCGTATATATAATGTGCTTTGTCATGGCGTTTGGCGTCGCGGCAAAGAAGAAACAGACAATTGAGCCGGGATACTCTTGGCAGGTTAGCGGACCGCTCGGACTCCGCACACCGTCGACCATCGACACCCTTTATCAAGGCTATCACCGCCAGTTTGTGCCGGCGATGACTACCGACGCATACGCGACAACCGGCAATTTCGGCTGTGCCGGAGTTGACGAGATATTTTTCAACCGTGAGGAATGGTCGGAATTTCAATTTGAGGATGTGTTGAGCCATTGGCTCCACAACGCCGACAATCAGCGCTATTACAACACTCGTGTGCCTATGACTCTGCTCGGCTACAGCTGGGGCGGCGGACGCAATTCCGGACAGGACCGGCTGAAAGGCGAGTTTTCCGGCAACGTCAACAAGCGACTGCAGTTTGGTGCCCAACTCGACTATCTTTATTCAAAGGGCGGCTATGACCGTCAGGCTCTGAAAAATTTCGGCTGGGGTTTCTCGTCATCGTATATCGGCGACCGATATGACATGCACGCCATGTTTTTCAGCTACAATTCGCTGAACCATGAAAACGGCGGTATCACCGACGATCTTTACATAAGCGACCCTGCACAGCTGCAGGGCGGCGACTCTAAGATTGACGCCAAGGCGATACCCGTGAATCTGTCGTCGGCGTTCTCCCGCGTCAAGGGTTGGGAGGTTTACATGAACCATCGCTACAAAGTGGGCTATTGGCAGGAGGAAACTGTCAACGACACCACGAAACGGCGCACATACGTGCCTGTGTCGAGTTTCATCTGGACTATGGACTACAAAACCAACACCCACAAGTTCAAAAACCAAAGTGCTACCGACGATGCCAAATATTTTGCAAACAATTACCTCAGCATGGACGGCACCGACGAGGAAACAAAATATTGGCGCCTGCGCAACACTTTCGGAATAGACCTTATCGAGGGTTTCAAGAAGAACGCCAAATTCGGACTGTCGGCTTATGCCACCCATGAGCTGCGCCGCTACACGCAGGTTGTCGACACTATGCTCACAAGCCAATATAAACCAGAGGGATTGACTCCGTTTCCTTCGTTCGGCATTGACCACAGCAAGACGGAGAATCTGTTGTGGGTGGGCGGACAGCTGACCAAGCAGCGCGGATCGGTGCTGACATACTCGGCGACGGCTCAGTTCGGACTTGTAGGTCCGGTGGCTGGCGACATCGACATCAGCGGCGTTGTGAGCACACGTTTCCGTCTTTTCGGCGACACCGTGCGCATCACGGGCGAAGGATTTTTCAAGAACACCGAAGCGCCATATCTGCTAAAGAACTATATTTCAAACCATTTCGCCTGGAAAAACGATTTCGGCAAGATTCGCCGCGTGCGCGTGGGCGGCACACTCGACATTCCACACACTTGGACTTCATTTTCTGCCGGTGTCGAAAACCTGCAGAACTATGTCTATTTCAACAACGACGCTCTCCCTGCTCAAGAGAGTGGCAGCGTACAGGTGTTGTCGCTGCGCTTGAAACAGGACTTGCATTTCCGCGCGTTCAATTGGGAAAACTCCGTGACATATCAGACTTCAAGCAAGGAAGAGGTGTTGTCGCTGCCCAAACTGGCGGTCTACAGCAACCTGTACTTCCAGTTCAAGATTGCCCGAGTGCTGCACGTCAACCTCGGTGTGGACTGCAGCTACTATACACGCTACTACGCTCCGGCTTACCAACCAGCCACAATGGCGTTCCACACCCAGCATGAGAAACTCATCGGCAACTATCCGCTGATGAACGCATATGCCGACTTCAAGTTGAAGAAGACCAGATTTTTTGTGATGTACAGCCACTTGAACCAAGGGTTGTTCGGCGGAAAGGAGTATTTCTCCGCCCTTCACCATCCAATAAATCCAAGTCGTTTCCAACTCGGACTGTCGGTTGATTTCGCGAACTGACAAACCACAAACTGGCATCGCTATGAAGACACCAATGCTGATGAAGCCCAAATTGAAAATCTATGCGGCACTGCTTGTCGCCACCATAGCACTGATGGTGGCTCTCGGACGCTGCAGCCGCGAATATTCGTCGAAGGAAGCGCAGAGCAGCGGCGGCGACACCATCGATGTGGCTATAGAGTATTCTCCCCTGTCGCTGTACATGTATGCCGACACCCTCGGCGGATTCAGCCACGACCTGCTGAATCTAATTGCCAAGCGCGAGCATCTGCACATCAAATTCCATCCGATGACGTCGCTCGACGGAAGCCTGAAGCAGCTGCGCGAGGGAACGGTCGACATCGTAGCGGCACAAATGCCGTCGACAAGCGATTTCAAGCAACAATATCTCTTTACCGACGCTGTGGCTATCGACAAGCAGGTGCTTGTGCAACGGCGCGGAAAAGACGGCTCTGTGGCTGTAAAGTCGCAACTTGACCTTGCCGGCAAGACGGTGTGTGTGGCAAACGGGTCGCCTGTGGCTACACGCATTGCCAATCTGGCGCGCGAGATCGGCGACAGCATCCATGTGCGTACGCTCGACAAGAGCCAGGAACAGCTGTTTCTGCTTGTAGCGGCAGGTGACGAGCTTTATGCCGTGGTCAGCGACAACACAGCGCGCAGCCTTGCCGTCCGCTATGCCGACATCGACGTCAGCACCGCCATCAGCTTCAACCAATTCCAGGCATGGGCTATGGCAAAAAACGACACCGTCCTGCTGCAGCGCATGAACAAGTGGCTGCACAACGTGAGGCAAACAGATGAATACAAGCAATTGAGGAAACGATACAATCTTTGAGAAAATGGAAATCAGAATAGATGATTTGAAGCGTATGCTTCCAAATCCTGACGCCGGGCATCCAACAGACGACTACTACTTGATGCTGGCACAATATGTCGACAAACTGTGGGCTGGCATGAAGGTGCTGCCAGAAGTGGGCGAAGGACTGCGCAAGCGCGTGGCACTCGACCTTGTGGGATATTTTCAAGATGTAGTGGCAGATGCCGGACTCTGGCGTTCGTTTGTCAAAATGTGCCGTCATCTCTACGGGCGTCCAGTGCCGTTCTACGATGAGCCTGACGGATATGTCGACGCGGAGCTGAATCAAATCGACGTGCAGTTCATTGCCTGGTACTCGCTGGAGTCGCACCTCGGCTTCATGGGACTTGTGTCGCCCGTCGACAGCGACCTGCTGCGGTTATCGCATCAGGTCTACCGTCTGTTCGCATACATCTACGATGACGCTCCGGCAGCATCCGATTTCAAGCCGCTTCAAGAGCTCGACCTTGACGACCGCGAGCAGGTGCGCAACATCTTCCTGACATCGGGATGGCTGTTCTGGAACAGTTACTTCATGCGTCCTGTCAGCAAGCATCACTATGAGCCGGAGGTTGATGAGAATGAAGAGCTGTCGGTCGAGGAGACGCTGACCGACGAGAGCCGTCTGCACACCACGTTCGAGCAGCCTACAGGACCGCTCGCACTGCTTGCCGACGAATGGCTGCGACTGATTGTCGACGACCGCATACCGGCGACGGCAAATCCACACCGCGGTGGCGAACATGAATATTTCACAGCCTTGTGCCGTGCCACCGGCGGCGAGCCGATAGCGTTCTGCGCCACATACGACGATTTGGAGCGTTTTCTGTCGGAGCGACTCGGATGGGGCGACGAGCCTGGCGGACATTTTCCTCACCTGCGTGGACACAACAACTTCGTAATCTATGCCGACCGCCACAAGGGAATGATTATAGCCAAGGACATAGCGCAATACGTCAACCACCCTTCAAACACGGCTTTCGACGCCACGGCAACCGATGCCCACCGCCTCGTGATGGAGCAAGGGGTATGCCCTGTCGACCTGCTCCGCTATCTGTTTGACAACGATATGGTTCCGGCCGCCCGTTGGCCGTCGGCAAAAGACACGTCGATTCTTCACGACAACTGGGACTTCCTCGCTCGCTTGTATCTGCAAAAATACTATCGGGCAGATTAAACCAAAAGCCTCTTCTGATTGTCTATAATTGAAACGACATAAGTTTTTGACTATGGACAAGATGAAAACAGTGATTGCCGCTGCGATAGTCGCCGTGGGAATCGTAGTATTGGGGTTCTGCATCAAAGCCGGACTCGGCAGTTTCCTGCAAAACCAGAGGGTAGTGACCGTGAAAGGCTTGGCTGTGCGTGAAGTGAAAGCCAACAAGGTGATTTGGCCTATTGTGTTTAAGGAACTCGGCGACGACCTGCCGAGCCTTTACAACCGCGTTGACGCCAAAAACCAGATTGTGAAGAAATTCCTGCGGTCAAGCGGCATCGAGGATTCAGAAATAAGCACAAACGTTGTGGTCACCGACCTTCAAGCCGACTCCTATAGTTCCAACCTCACACCCTATCGCTACCGCATCAATTCAGTTGTGACGGTCAACACAAAGAAGGTTGACACCGTGTTGAAACTTATCGAGAACCAGTCGTCGCTAATAGAGCAGGGCGTGGCAATCTCGTTCGACTACAGCGCCACCACACAGTTTGACTTCACAGACCTCAACACCGTGAAGCCTGAAATGATCAAGGAAGCGACGCAAAACGCTCGCAAGGCGGCGATGCAGTTTGCCGCCGACTCAGAGAGCAGCCTCGGCAAAATCAAATCGGCGTCGCAGGGACAGTTCTCTATCGACGACCGCGACCAAAACACGCCTTACATTAAGGAAGTGAGAGTGGTCACTACAATAGAATATATGCTTGAAGATTAACAATACAGACTGATTTATCAATGAAATCGCCACGCCGGAGTTTTCCAGCGTGGCGATTTCTTATGATGGGCCGTATATGCGGATTAGTGCTTAACGACGATTTGACGGCTTTCGCAGCCCGACAATGTATAGACTTTAGCGATATACGCACCTTCGGCAAGGTCGCTTACGTTGACCACATTGGTTGTGGTGCGGGCAACGGTACGACCGTCGAGAGTGAGCACCTCAACGCCAAGAATTGTGCCGTCGGCATTAGCGATGAGCAGTTCGCTTGCTGGGTTAGGATAGATGCGCAGACCTGCGATTTCCACCTTTGCCACCCCGTCGGCAGCGGCTCCCTGTGCCACCTTGTCGAGATAGATGATGCCCTTCTTGCCGTATGCGTTGCCAACCTGCTCAACAACAAATCCCTGAAGCGTGTAGCTGCCTTCACCGATTCCTTCAAGTGAAGCCTTCACGTCTTTCCATCCGAGATAGTCGAGAGCGCCGAGCGAAACGGTTTTCTTCTCCGCTCCGTTAGCAAACACGGCTTTAAGCTGGTTGCCGCTCAAGTCGCCATACACCTTCAGCGAAATCATGTTTGCGTTTGTAAACGCTGCCGCCGGCGCTGTGGCAAATTTCACAGCGGCGTTGCCGCCTTCCAATGCCTCAAACACATAATCCACCTTGTAGGCAGCCGCGCCTTCAAGTTTAGTCGATGTGTTGCGTGCCACGGTCAGCGTCTTGCATCCTGCTGCAGCCTCTTCGTCTTTCACGAGCGCACCGTCAGCGTCGAGGTTGTCGACAGCCGTCACGACAGCATTGTCGACAGCGGCATCGACAGCCGTAAAGTTGAACTTCATCGGCGCAGCCAACTTGATGCCGTTTTCATCGCAGACATCGCCCGAAACCTCTACAGTGTATTGCTCACCGACAACAAGGTCTTTCGACAATTTGATTTGGAAATAACCATAGTCGTCACCAGGCTTGCTGAACTTTCTTGAACGCACAGAATAAGACTGAGCCACACCTGCGCTGTTTTTAATCACAATTTGATCCTGCAGTTTGGCGGTTGTTGGCTGACCGTTGAAACGGAACTCAACCAACGGAGTTTTATAATGTACCAAAGCACCTTCCGACGGTGAGCTTGTAGCCACCTCATACGTGTTGAAATTGTCGGTGCGGAACTGCATCACGAAGTCTTCCTTAAACTTCATACCGGCTGGATGCATAGCGTCCTTGCCGATACGCACGGTGTAGAGAGTGTTGGTATCATAAGCGCGTTTCGGCTCGAAAACGAGACGATACTGCGAGTCTTCCCAACGGATTGTTCCCTCGACAGCAGGAGTGATGGAGAAATTCTTCTCAACCGACTCCACGTCCATATCCCAGTTGAAGTCAATCACAACGGGCACGTTGCAAGCCAAATCAGCGTCGCCTTCTTTCCATACAGGCGAATATTTCACCACTTCCGGAGCAGTCGAACGTGTGCGGTCGAGCGCAAGGTTCTGGTAAGTGACGTTGTTGGCAGTCACATCCACCTCCTGCTCAAAAGCGTCATATTCCGGATGCGACACCTTAAGTGTATACTTGCCCGGCTCCACATCTTTGAACATATAAACGCCGTTGAAAAGCTGGTCGGTTGTGTAGGTGTGTTTCACCGCGCCGCCCTGCAACAGTTCCACTGTTGCGCCACAAATTGGCTTCATCTTGTCGTGGCCATAGAAGATGTTGTTGTAGATAGGCTCTGTGCGGATAAGTCGGGAGTCGTAGAGCGAGCCGCAGACCACACCTGTTGCAAACGTTTCCGATGCCTTGAAGTATTCCATCACTGATTTGGTGAAGTGGTAAGCCTCAAGCCAGCAGTAATCCTTGTTGAGCAGACGGTAAGTCTCTGGAATGTAGTCGTGGTAAGAACCTTCGGAAAGCATTCCCGGCACAGTTAGCTTGCGGAGCACACCGAGTCCGACACCTACGCCCCAATCATAGAAATCGTAGTCGCCGGCGAGCCATGTGTTTGTGCTCGACCATGAAGTCACCTGATTCTCGAGCAGTTGCTTGTTGAGAATGAGCGACATCTCTTTGGCTTCTGGCGACACAGGGTCGTTTGTAAAGCCGCGGTAAAGCATCAACGGCTGGTTCACGCGGCTTGACGTACCTGTCGCGTTACTGTGGATTGAGAAGAAGAAGTCGGCACCGTAGGCATTTGCCTCTTCTCCGATTTCGTGGAGGCCACGGTCGTCGGCGGTTGTATTGGTGGTGCGCGACATCATCACTCTTGCGCCAAACTTCTGCAGCATGTCGCGAAGGTCAAGACCTTTGACAAGGTTTGAGTTCGATTCCCAATAACCTTCCGGGTCACCTTGCTTGAACGGAGGCACAGCCACGTTGCGGTCGTCACTGTCGTGTCCGCCATGACCTGGATTCACATAGATTTTCAAATCTTTCAGATTGGCCGCACCCACGCAAAGGGCTGCTGCCAAACCTAACGTTGTAACTGTCAGTTTTTTCATTTTCTTGCGGGTTTACGGTTTCTATTCAGAAATTTTGATATCCATAACGAAAAGACGACCGTCGATGGTGTTGTAGGCAATACGCGAACCGTTGGCTGACGCCGAAGGATTCATTGTCATTGTCTCAGGCTTTGTGAGGGCGTATTTAAACGAGCCGTCGGCCTTCAGAAGCATAATCTGGCACGACTCATACTGGTGGCCGTCGTTTGTGGCGTTCTCGGCAACCACATAGTCGTTGCCAGCCCAGCGCGGAGCCTCATAGCGTCCGAGCGATGCAAGCACGTTGCCTTCAAGGTCGCACACGTATGCGCCTTTGCCGCCGGCATAGAACAGGATTTTATTGCCGTCGGGCGACAACGACTCCCACATATATGTGTGGTCGGTAGCCACTGGCTGCAGTTGCTGCTCCTTGCCGTTGCGCACCACGATGAGTTGTGCGCCGCGTGCATACACGTATGTGCCTCCCTTACGGTCTGCCTTCAGTTTGCGTCCATTGTCGCTGACAGCGGCAAAACCGCCGTCGACAGCCACCGGAGCCTGCATTCCGCGGGCTTTTTCAGTGACAGCAATCGATGTGCGGGCCTCAAGGTTGTAGGCTTTCACCTCGCGGTAGACGCGCATATCTTCGCGGGTCTGCGACAAGAAATACACGCTCTTGCCGTCGCGCGAGAATGACGGATGGATTCCCGCCATATCGTCGGTTGCGATTGTTGTGGTTACGTCACTGCTGAAATCATAGAGTTTCAAGCCTTTGTAGTCCGCATGTGTGAACAACAGTTTCTGCCCGTCAGCGCTGAGCACAGGATTGCAGATGCCGCTCTCCGTGCCTTTCAGCAATTGCTGCCGGCTGGTGATCTCCACTTGCTGCGCCGATGCCGCCAAAGAGCATGCAGCCGCAAGGATCAAAAGTTTAGTTCTCATAAGTTATGTTTAGAAATAGTTATTTCACGATGAATTTCTGCACAGAAGCGCCGTTTGCGGTGACAAAGCGGGCGTAGTAGATGCCTGCCTGCAACGATGCCACATTGGCTGCAGCCACGCCTGCCGAGCGGCTGGCTGAGCACAAGCGCGCCGGCATTGTTGTAGACACTGAGGGTGCCTGCGCCTTCGGCGGCGATGTTGAGCACGCCGTCAACCACAGGATTCGGATAAAGACGCATCGACGATGACTCGGCGTTCAGTGTCTCCACCGAGCCGTATGTGTTGTAGACGGCCTTGAACTCAGGCATGAGCAATTCGTATGCCTTGCCTTTGTCCGACTTGCCCAAATCCATACGGATTGCGTTGACGGTCAACGGATAGTTTGAAACGTCGTTGATGTCTATCACGCTCTCGAGCGGAAGCTCGAACGTGGACACGGTGTTTTTCGCCATCTCGTCGATGGTGACGTTGACTGCCGGATAGGTCTTGCCTGCTCCGTTGGTGAATGTCAATGACAGGCGTTTCACGGTGGCGTCGCCAGGGTTTACGCTGAAACGCAATGCCTTAGGCATACTCCACAGGCGTATCGACGCTTCGCCCTGTATGTATGCGCCGCGGCCAACGCCGTTGCCTGTGTAGGCGAATTTCAAGCCCTGCTCATACGCTGAGATGGCAAGGCCGGTGCCGCCTAATTGATTCATTGTCCACTTCTCCGGATATTCGCTGATGGCTGCCATTGTCTCGCCCTCCGGAAGTTCAACGGTGGCTGTCACCTGTGTCTCAACGGTCTGCAGACGGCCTGTAACGGTTGTTGTGCCGTTCTTGAGACCTTTCAGCACTCCGTTTTCAACCTTCACGATTTCCGGATCGGCAACTGTCCAGTCGAGGCGCGACGGGTCGGTTACAAACGAGTCGAATCCCACTTTCGAGACAACTTCGATAGGATATTCACGGCCGTCGTTGAGCAGCTGCGGCACTCTTGCGCCCACCTCCGCTGAAATCACATTGATAGCCTTTTCCACTTTGATGCCGTTGTAGGTTGCGGTGAGCGTGGTTTCGCCCTCTTTTCCGAGGATGTTGATGCCTTCGTCTGTCACTTCGCCATATTCCGGAGCTATTGCAAACGTAACGCCCTCGACGTTCTCATTGATGAGTTCGCCGTATTTGTTGTAGCCGAGCACAATCGGTTTGCAGGAAGAATAGATTGGAACGCGGATTGTCGGGTCGAGGAATGCGATGGATGTTATCGTTGCGGCATCCTCTTCGGGTGCGGTTGAATAGACCATCCAGCCGTTTGCCACGGCGCGCGGTGTGCCCTCGGTTGTCTTGTTGACAACAGCTCCCTGCACCATCAGCTGGGCAGAGCCGCCGGCATCGACGTTGCACACGTCCCATGCGCCGAGCTGCTTGAGAATCTGACACATAACCGACGTATTGCAGCCTGCCGATACTCCGTACACAGGGTCGGTCGACTTGTCGATTGTAAACATATACAGAGTCTTGCCGTCCTGGCTCTTTCCGTATGCCGAGCGGCTGTAGACCTGCGAGTTGTATGTCTCGTCTTCGTTGCGTCCTGTAAGTTCGCCGCCAACCATCACCATGGCATTGCCGCCGATAGCCTGCTCAAGGGTAATAGGCTGGTTTGTGGCAACAGAGTACCATGCATAGTTGACAGTCACCTCGTCGCCCACCTGCAGCTGCTCGAGCATTGTCTTGTAAGAGCCAGAGCCGGCGATGCAGATGTCGTAGTCGCCGAGTGTGCCGGCGGTGGTGTTGGTGCGGATTTCGCCCACTGTCGTCACGATGTCGCCGTTCGACGTCCATTTCTGACCGTCTTTCAGTTTGAGGTAGACCTCGCATGTCTTGTTGTCGACAGTGCTCCATGCACCGTTGACATATTCGATTGTCTGGAATTTCTTTGTAGTGCCGTAGAATGAGTTGTAAAGCGCCATTTCTCCGTTTGAACGGCAGAATTTGTTGACGAGATAGAACTCCGGCTTCTGGTCGGCGCCAAAGCGTGGCGACGAGATGTAGCCTTTCCACGACATTGGCTCGATGTGCAGGTCTTTGTCATATCCCATACCTACCACGCCTGTGCGTGCAGGACCGCCGTCCCATTGGTCATTGTGGCAGTTGGTCTCGTTGACAATCTGACCGTTGCGCATACATGCGTTGAACGATGTGCCGAGGGCGAACTGAGAGTAGATGCCTTGACCTGAGACACACCAGAAGTTGCCGTTCTGAGCGCCGATTGGCTTCTTTCCGGCTTTCTGCATACGGGTGTAGGCATCGGCAAGTTTCTCTGTCGTACCGGTTTTCTCGTTTGCCTGTTGGGTTTCAATACGGTTGTAGGGGTTTGTCAAATCTACTGTCATGTAGTTGATGTTCAACGGGAAATCGGCAATGCGGATACGGTTGTAGACCACGCCCGGTCCAACCTGCTTGCTTGTAATCAAATCGTAGGAGTAGTCCTTTCCGTCGATAGTGAATGTTTGGGGTGTTTCTGCCGCCGTCATCGACAGGGCGCACATGGAAACAGCCAAAGTGAGTAAACTTTTCTTCATATAAGTTTTATTGATGGTTTGTACTCACAAAGTTACGACATTTTGAATATGCACCAACATTTGCAGCATTATTTTTTATGTTATATACATCTTTTTTGTTTTCATAACACATCAAGGCGTCTGCCCGACGCAAAGCACCCCGACGGAATTCCGCTGGGGTGCGCTGTTATTATATGTTATGATAATGTTACTTCACTACCACTTTCACTGCTTTTTCGCCTGCACGAACCACGTAGAGTCCGGCTGCCACAGTGATGGTTGCCTCGCCGTCAATCTGTGCCGACGCTGCCAAGCGGCCGTCGACTGTGTAGACGTTCACGCGGCCTGCAAAGCCTTCTACAACGATTGCGCCCTCTGCGCCACGTACTGCTGCGCCGTTTGCCTCAACGTCGTTGACTGATGAAGAAACTTGATTGGTTGTAAATCCTACAATATAATTAGTGCCATCAACAATGGTGTTGAATTTCATATCATACTCGTATGGATCCTTTGTCATATCATAACCAGAATTTACAGAAACACTGGCTGTCTTTCCTCCCATAAATGAAACTGGGGCATTTTCTACTAAATAAATAGGATTACTATTTTCATCCTCATTAATTGCTGCTCCTTCTACAACAAAGTCACCATTAAGCATTCCATCCCATACAAGGTTTTTAACCGTCAGGCGATAATCTGCACCTCCTGCTCCATTTGATTTAGGATAAACGAGCAATTGCGTTGGTTGATTTTCTTTGATTGTAGCCCAACCATAAGTATTCGATTTGTCTTCTTTTACAATAAAGTAGTAACCGTCAACAGTTTCCGACAATTCGCTGGATGTGAATTTAACATTAATTGGAACTACATTTCCTTCATAAAGCCAATCTACATCCACATCCATATTGACTGTTCCTTTTGCGTCGATTGTGCCATTTACTCTAACGTTTGCAGTAATAGCGCCGTTCATCAATTTTTTATTGTTTTCAACGCCACTATATGTTTTCAAACCGCTGGCATCAGTGGTCACATTCATATTCTTAATCTCAATATCACCAAGAGGCATCAACACCGTCAAATCTGGCAACAAGAAATCGCAGGTTCCATCATTGTTATCAGTTATGATAATACCATGTGCATCATTTCCAGCAATATAACCATAACCCATCTTTACGTTAAGATAACCTTGATAAGTTGGATATTGCAAAGTATAAGTGTGCGAAGTTGCACCATCGGCATCTTTTCCTCCTTGATTTGTCACTACAATCTTAATTTGTTTATTAACATTGTCGATTGTAACATCCGCATCGGCAAATTGGCTCTTGCAAACAGCAACTATATCCTTCTTGCTCACTGAAGGCATATCCGTCTTGAAGTTGTAGTTGTAAACGCCATCCTGCAATGCAATTGTCTCGTCTCCGACCGTCAACGATGTCAATGTTGAGTAGTAAACGAAATCTACATCATCAACGAGAAGAGTTGTTCCATCCTTCAAATTACCTCTATTCCAATAGTCACCAGCAGATATGATGACATTCATCATTGTTGGATTTCCAGCATTTGCCACATAGTCCAATGGGACAACTATGGTTTCCCAATCATTATTTACTGTATTTGAAAATGCCCTGTCGCAACTTGCCACCAACTTGCCACTTGCCGATCCTGTTGTTTTTCCAAGCACTGCTCTGTCCACATTTTCCTTTTCTTCTTTTGGTTTCAAATCTGTAGAACCAATAAACGATTTATATGTACCATTCCACAAATATACAATTATATGCGAGCTTTCATTGTTCGATATTGGATTGCCCTCAGCGTCAGAATCGGCTCTCTTATATTTTCCTTTTATTGCATCCGGCTTATATGTAAAGGATTGTCCCCCAAAAGTTCCACCATCACACTTTTTAATTTGTGACGTAGCATAAACCCAAGGAGTCCCCAAATTTATAAAACCTGGAGCGTTTGAGCCAATGCCTAACGCTCCTACATACATATTCCTCAACTGAAGATATTTATTGCCGCCTTCTTCTTGCTTCGTAACCAATCCCGGCTCTAGTTTATTAACCCCGAAAACAGTCTGATTAACATTCGAACCATTCCATTCTGCTGGCTCCACACCTGGTCTAACAACCTCTTTTTTCTCATTGACAGAGCGACTGCTTCCGCAAGTCGTCTTCCAACTTTCGAAACCCACATTAGGCAATTGCTGCGCATTAGCCGTAAAAGCCGAGATGCTCAAGAGCAAAGCGCCGCTCAATAAAAATGATTTTTTCATATTTTCAGTTTTTAGTTTATATTCTATTTTTTAACACTCAGAGATTAAAACAATTCAACGTCCTATTTTGTTGTTGTCCTCGCGAACAATTATGCTTAGACACAACCTTCTGTCCGCACATCCTTATCCCATGCACTCCGGCATGCGCCTCTATCGGCAACCCCGTGAATTTCAGCGTGCAAAGATGCGCATTAACGCTCCTCAAATATTGAAAATTCGGTGTAAAGGTAACAACTTTTATGCTAACCAACACTATTTTACGACAATTATTTCTCTGTCCGACAGCGGCGTCTGCCCCAAAACTCATTGCTGACGCGCCTTGCAGCGATGTCGCCCACCTCTCAGCGGCACCGCGCTGCGGTGCATACCCCTCCAGTCTACCAGCCCCAGACGCAGTCCGGGGTTAACTGAAAACGTGTCCGCTTTGCGGACTTCCTCCCTCACATCTTTCCGATATGCGTTACCACCACACTCCGTGGTGCACGTCTACGATATAGGCGACGCTGGCGCGAATCTACCGTCTGCATGATGCCGTGTCGGCGACGGAGTGCGTGATGGCAGGCGCATCGCAGATGCGCTACTACGGTATAGTAGAAACAACGCACCCCGACGGGAATCCGCCGGGGTGCACTATTATCAATATGTTGTAATGATTTTTACTTCACTACCACTTTCACTGCTTTCTCGCCTGCACGGACCACGTAGAGTCCGGCTGCCACAGAGATTGTTGCCTCGCCGTCAACCTGTGCCGACGCTGCCAAGCGGCCGGCTTCTGTGTAGACATTCAC